>ENA-OPDJ01000073-OPDJ01000073.1-human-gut-metagenome-genome-assembly--contig:-NODE-73-length-91549-cov-5.351116_pt1 | contig 91549 bp, 83 predicted proteins | sample MGYA00241621_ERZ501505 | MGnify/ENA primary metagenome ERZ501505 (study PRJEB25962, sample SAMEA2042624) | human gut metagenome | biome: human gut; feature: human-associated habitat; material: faeces... | reverse complement strand
AGTATTCCAATCATTGTTATTATCAAAATCATTATAATAATTGTAATAGAAATTCCTTTTATTTTTGTATCTTTATTTCTATTAACAGTTTCAATTTGATTTTCAATATCTTTTATCATAATTGTAATTATTGATTTCATAATAATAATTATAATAATTTTTACATTTTCTTTTTTATTATTATGATTATTAATTTTTACATTTTCATTATCTTTTATTTTCATAATAATAACTATAACAATTTTCAGTCTTTTATTTTCTATTGAAATTGTAATAACAATCTTAATAGATTTTATTATAGCTCTTTCTTTTTTATTATTATGATTTCTTTATACTACATTTATATCATTTTCATTATCATTTTCATTATCATTTGTTATAAAATTTGTAATATTATTTATCTAAATTCTTTCTTCATCTTTTTCATTCATTTTATCATCTCGATTTTCATTATTAATTGACATTGTAATTGTAATAGAATTTGTAATATTAATCATAATTATTTATTCTTTACTTTTATATTACTTATTTTTATTATCAATTACATTAATTTTAATATTATTATTATCATGACTTGTGCTATCATTGGATTTATAATTTCCTATTTATTTGTTAAATTAACAGTAGGAAATTCAGTAGACATAACTGGTAAACCAGAATTTACATTAACAGAAAAACTACAAGCATCATTTCTAATATTCTTATTTGGAGGATATTGGATTGTATTACTTGTAAAATATCTCATTTCATTAATTTAATCAACTATGAACACAACAGAATCTCCTAAACGAAAAATATCTGCATTAGAACGTACAATCGTTGCAGGTATGGGTAGTATTACAATGCCTGATATGATGGCATTACATAAGAAATTTCCTACATTAGCTATCGAAGATATTTATGATATACTTAGTTCGATAGAAACATCTACATTAGGTACAACATCACGAGAATTTATTCTTCAATATACAGAAATAAGACTTATTAATTTACGAAAATCTAAAATTATTGAAGAAGCAACAGAACAAACTCGTGAAATATCAGAAAAAGTACAAGCTCTTATATCTCATAATGAAGAATTAAATAATCGACTTGAAAGACAATCATCTTATATTGGTACACTTCAACGAGAAATATCAACATTCAAATCAGTAAATAAAAATATTAAAATAGTATCTCTCATACTATTATTTTTACTGATTGGTCAAGTTATAGCACATTTTACACTGTAAATTATGATAAAATCAGTAACAATAGATTTTCGTATAGAAAAATCTATAACAATAGTATCTGGTGAAGATTTCAAAATTAAACGTGTAGCAACATTTTATAATTCAACAGATATTATTATATCAAATATATCAAAAGATAAAGTACAACAATTAAGAGAATTATATAAATCTAATAAAGAAATAAAAATAACAAATTTACCTGTTGGAGATATAGTAATTGTTGTAGATAATAAACAATTATTTCAAACTATAATTAAACATGCTTTGTAATGATACTACCAATAGAATCAGCTATATTAGAACTCAAATCAAGACTTAAATTAGAATTTAAAGACGATGAAATTGTAAAATTAACACAATTAACTTTCACACAATCAAAAGTACAATTTGAAACTCAATATGATTCATTAGATGAATTATTGAGTGCAAGAGATAAATTTTACGAATTAACTAATGAAGTTATTGTATTAGTTTTACCATTCAACAAGTTACACATTTCATACAGAGTAGAATCAATAAAATCATTAACTCTTAACTACAAATAACCATGTCGAACAGTATGTTTTTTCTTCCTTGCATTTGTATTATCATTTGCTTTATTATTTCCGCTATTACTTATACCTATAATAAGGCCAAAGATAGAGCAGTTGATAAAGCTATTAATGATGATATTCAAGATGGTTTTGTATGTTTGGGGGATGTTTATATTGATAAGTATTCTATTGAGTCTATTTATTTAGATGATAATGGACATCTTGTTGATATTAAAACAGACCATAATCAATATTCTTATCGTTTTACAAGTGAAAGTTCATATCATAAATATCTCGATTATCTCGAAGATACTTGTAAAATTGATACAATGATTCATAATCAATATTAAGCAAATATGAGTAATCTTAAAGAAGCTCTCGCACAGGATTTTATCTTCTTACATGGAGATAAAAAATATAGTAAAGAACATCAGTTTATAGCTTACGAACGTTCTCGTAACGAAACTCATGTAATTGTTGGTTACGCATATCGCTGGTTTGGCGATGCTAAAACTACTATTTCTCAATATGCTATTCCTATTTCTGATTGGGAAGATAAAGAGAAATTTATCACTTTCAATGATTATGTAAAAGAAAATCTCATAACAGGTAAGAAATATAATTTACATAATATTAATTACAGTCTTAGTATTGGTGCTTTCTTTATAGAATATTTAGAAGATAGCATGAGTACTATTAATGAACGTAATCATCGCAAGAATCCACCGTATGAATGTTGTGATAAAGAGATTAATTATTCAGATGATGATTTCATGGAAATATATGATTAACATAAAATAACTAATGTTATGACTGCTAAATTAATTGTATCTGTTAAAGAAGTAAACGGTATTGTACAAGTCGTTTATTATTGTAAAGAACGTCGGCGTATTTATCGTAAATCGTTCGCTGATACTGTTCGAGAATTTCGTGATGCTTACAGAAAAGCTAATAAAAAATAAGTTGCAACTGGAGAGGGCTACGCAGCTGGGCTACGCCCAGCCGCTCCGCTCCCCGGTGGGAGAGGAGGTTGCACGCCCACTTGTCACGTTACTCACGAAACTATTATTATAATTCTTACTGTTAATAATATCGAAACTATGTTATGTGAAATTATATCTGAAACAAAAGGTACTATTATTAATTTACCTATACAAGGTGATATTAATGTTAGTCGTGACGATTATATTGAAATCAATAATGTTTGATATGTAGTTCGTCGAAAAGAATATATTCTTAAAACTGAAACTGAACCTACTGAAAGACAAGTGTATATTACTCGAATTGTTATTTATGTCATGTAAAATATGCCAAAATTAGAAGATTGCGTTATTCGATTTGAAGATCCAAATTCAACAATGGTTCGTGTCGAAAATGCTCCTGAAGGTGTTGGTGCTAATATAGTATTTCCAAGTGTAGAACCTGAACACGCACGAGGTGCAGCATTATCTGCTGTAAGAAAATTCAATATTTCTAAATATGAAAAAGAATTAGGTGTTGGAACTATTAATCCTAATTTAAGTTCAGAATATTACGATAATCTAATTAAACAGAAAAGTCAAGCTCGTATGGAAGATACTGGTAGTGTTATTTTAATTATGATTGTTGTAATAATTTGTTTGATTAGTATTATCAGAGCTGTTAAAAAATCAAATTAACCAAATGTGACTACTGAACAAGAAAAAGATTTTAAGAAAAGAGGTATATATAATGATATTATTCTGATGACAAATCTGACGATGATATATTGTTATATTATGTTCTTTGCTCTTGAAGAAGTTGTTAATATCTTTGGTAAACGTTATCGACATTCAACCAAGTATTATTATAATATCGTTCGAGAAGTTCTCGATAGAATTAATTGTGATAATATTAATTGTTTCAAAACAAGTCAGCAAGATGCTGGTCAAATGGTTTTGGATGTTGTTAAAGAAATCGAAGATAGACTTGTTTTTGATGATAAACAGTTATATATCCTATTTGTTATTAATCAAAAGGCTTACGATAATATTCATAGGTTTGAACCTGAAGTTACAAGTATATTTAAGAAACAAATTGAATACATTTATCGTAAACTAATTGATTATTGTCCTGTAACATTGGATAAAGACAAAATGGCTATTGCAACTATTGTCATTAATCAAGTTGTTAATAAAGTTAAAGCTCGTGAGGAATCTGATGGTTCACTCACTATTATATATGATGATGCAAAATAAATTTCAAGATTTGTTTGGTCATACCATATATAATTATTATATTTGAATCATAAATAATAAACAAACAAACACAAGAACTATGCCTTACACTATCACTCGTGCTAACGAAAATAATAAAGTTGGTAAAATGGGAAAAGGTCGCAAAATCAGTCATGTTCAAACTATCGTAGTCAGTGGTGATGAACGTAATAAATGTCGGCCGGTATATCGTGTAACACTTATTCACAAAAATAATAAGTAACAAATTAATACAACAAGTTGTAAATACATTATCATAATAAAATATGTAATGAGTAGAAATCCTCGATAGGCAATCCAGTATTAAACTACTATTTTTACAACTTGTTTTCTTGAACTATGGTGTAATGGTAACACATGAGATTTTGGTTCTCAGATTTCAGGTTCGAATCCTGATAGTTCAACTATTATAGATAATCATGGCAGAGATATAAATGCAACCAATAGTTCACTTGGTGATATAGTAAGCCGGTACTTGAAGATGCAACAAGTCAAAACTTAACTATATTTTAGGCTGGTGCAAGTCCAGCTGGTTATCTATAATTACGCCGTGTTAGCTTTAATGGTAGAGCAGCTGACTTGTAATCAGCAGGTTGTAGGTTCGAATCCTACACACGGCTCACATTGGGATTGTTGTGTTCCAAATGTTGATGTTTTGAAATGGACATCTCGGAGTACTTCTGTTGTGATAATAGTGGTACTCTTTTTCATGTAAATTCTAATCTAATATATAATATTATGACTTTAATCACTCTACCTTCTGGAACTGTTTTAGCTAATGATTTTGCTCTTCCGATTATTGTTGTTAGTAAAGTTCTTATGGCTAATGACAACAATCCTCATGCTAAATTGTATCCGTATTATTTTACAATTATGTATGCTAATAGAGTTTCAATTCCTATTATAGCTAAAACATTAGCAGAAGCTGAACTTGATAGACAAATAGTTGTTAAAGCTATTACTCCTACAAAAGATTCAAATGTGAATTAATTATCTATTGAGATTAAAAGCTAAATTAAAATTCATCGAAAGACTAAAAATAATAATCAAACAAAAAGTAAAACTATGGAACAGACACAAAACACTTGCAAAGTAGCAATTAAGTTTAGATTTACAGTTGGTTCTTGTGCTGGAAATAATTATTCCAGTTGGGGCACACTTAAAATCGTAACTGAAATTAAACCTACTATTTTGTTTCATATATCAGAGAATGGTGAAAAACATAATCTGATTGAACAAATAGCTACGGATAAAGTTAAAGAACTTATTAAAACATCTGGCAGTAATATTGTTGATGTTGAGATTCATTCTGTAACTCTTCTTTAATATAGTTGACTACGAACTATTAATCGTGGTGGTTTAAGGCGAAATGGTGGAAATGGTAGACACGCCGGACTTAAAATCCTGTGACCAGTAATGGTCGTGCGGGTTCAACTCCCGCTTTCGCTACAAGTGTCCAAATGATGGACGCGAGTGTACCAAAACGAGTACACAACCTTGCAGACAAAACTGTCAAAAATCTGTGAGTTAAAAATGTGACAGTACTTATGGATACTCATAAGGCTAACGCTGGCGCCAAGCGGAATAATATTATGTGAGTTTCAACACGTTCATTTAGCAATGCTGTTGTTAGTGCTGACGAGCAACGAACAAGAAACGAGAGTACTCCTCGTTCTTGTCTTTTTAATAATGACGAAACCCGCGCGACAAGTGGGCGTGCAACCTCCTCTCCCATCGGGGAGCGGAGCGCTGGGCGAAGCCCAGCAGCGAAGCCGACTTAAATTGCTACTAAATTAACTCTTAATTAAATACAAATTAAACTATCTAACATTATGGTATGAGTAAGCAACCTATTATACAAGTTCATAGTTGTAGAGCTTGTAAGTATTGTAAAAGTAAAACTTCGTATAAGTCACGAACTGAACGAAAGACTTATTATGAATGTGATAAGACTAAAACTATGATTACAGAAAGTGTATATCAAACAAATGATTGTTTAACTTTTATTAGTCGTAAATAGTTTATGCCTAAACTCAATGTTAATCAGATAGACAAATATCTTAATCCGAAAGATAACGGAGATAATAGAAGGTCTAAACTTAATAGAAATCTTCGAGAAGATAATAATCAAAATTATAATAAGAAGAATGATAAACGTAGGCCAACAAGTCGTAACCAGTAAAGGTAGATATGGTCGTGTTATTGATGTTGATAATTCATCCAATGAACTTAAAGTATTAGTTAAGATTGGTACTAAGAATTATTGGATATTAGAAAGTCAATTAACTCCTGCTACACATATAGTTAGGGTTAAAGTTGAATACGAAATAGATTATTGTGGTAAATCTATTACCGATAGTCTTGAAGTAGCCCTAAAACGTGATACTGTTCTTTACAATGATAATATTAATTATTTAGCTCAACTTTGTAAAGATAAAGTAGAAAGACAATTAGAAATGGAAGTAAAAGTTAAACAAATTAAAATTTCATAAGTGCTATGACATTTGACTTAAAAGTTATTACTATTGAAACTAAACCTCGTGCTGGATATTTTATTCTTGACGAAGGTGAATTTTCTACTGTTAAAAAGGTTGTACCTCAACGTAGCGAAGTCTATCTTGATAATGGTAAAATATTATCTATTGCTGATGCTTCTAAGAAAGTTGCAAAACTTATCGGTGAAGTTACTACTGAACAAGAGGATAAAGTTATTACAAAAACTTATTCGATTATTCATAGTGATTTCAGTGGAATCATTCGCGGTTTGTATGATACAATTCCTTATGGAGATGATGTTCCCGAAGAGGATAGAAAATATAAAACACTTCGTGATGCACTGTTCGCTGGTGTAAAAGTCAGATATGAAGGTGCATTTGAAACTATTCTTACTCGTACTGTTGTTGATGAAGTTGTTGAGATTTCAAGTCTTTCTGTTGTAGATAGGTATCAACTTTATTCTCGTGATGATAGAGTTGGTGTTGTTACGAAGTTTGACAAAGATTCTCATTGGTTCCAAATTAAGCTTAATACCAGTGGTACTGTTGTTAAGTGTAAACGTGAAGATTTTACAAAACTTCATAATGACAATACTATACAGATGCTTCATACTTTATGTTCTCGTTGTGGTCGATAAATGGATTTTAGTAAACTTAAAGGACTTGTTCCTGTAAAGAAAGCTAATATCAATAGAGATTCAACTAATCGAACAAGAAGTAAAACTTCAAATATGACACCTCATGCTATAAAGTGTGAGGTGTTTTTTTATGATAATAAGTTTTATGGAATTGTTGATAATGAACGTTACCCTATTGATATAACAAATGAGGATTATCAGAAAGCTACATTTGCATTTAGCACACCTGATAATGAACATTGGGATTGGTTTACGATTCGCCCTTTTAGTGCTGCTGAAGCTGATATTGAAAACTTGAAAAAATATTGGCAACTTATTGTTCCTAAAATGAAGATTTGGATTACTCTTGAAAATGGAGTAGGGAAACTTGATATGGAACGTATTAATAATCGAAACGAAAAAGTTTTCAAAAGATTAAGTCCAAAATATTATGCTTCTCGACGCAATTAAAGAGTATTCGGTGGTCATGCCGGAATTACTTCAATATTTGAAGAAACGAGGATATGACCCCGGATACTTTTTTACAAAGTTAGACCTATCGCTACAATTCATAATAATATTCGAGTTTTTGTTACAGAACTACGATATTGTTATGATTACAACTCCTAATGTTATGGGTGTTAGAGCTTATGTTAATCGAACTACTGACAAACAAGATGTAATATTTGTTTGTCCTACTCCTGAAACTTATAAAATAAGTAATAATCATTATGAAACCCTTATTAGTAAGGCATTTGAGTATATCCAAAACACTGCATTTTAGCCGATATGGACGCAGATAAATTGAAAGACCTTACAAGTATTAAGGTGAACAAAAATAAGCCGTCAGCGAGGCCAAAACAAGCCGCCACGGGCGATTATTCGCAACTATATCCGGGGCAACAGCAGGCTATCGACAAGCTGTCTGATTGGTATTTTAGTAATGAACTTGAATGTACACTTGAAGGTTATGCTGGTACGGGCAAAGCTTTATTAAATGGTACTCCAGTTCTTACAAACAAAGGTTGGACTTCTATTGAATCTCTTAAAATTGGAGATTTAGTTGCTACTCCGTATGAAGGTTTTCAAAAGGTAAAAGGTGTATATCCTCAAGGTAAAAGACCTTTATATGAAATTACTTTTAGTGATGGACGAACTATTATATGTGATGAGAATCATTTATGGCAAATTCGTACTAAAAGAATGTTGCAAAATTATCATAGAATAAGCGGTGATAATTTAAGATATTCTAAAACTATTTCTACGTTAGAATTGTTTAATGATTCTAATAATTTATATATTGATAAAATAGGATATAAATATGCTATCCCAGTAGCTCCTATTATTAGTAATCATAAATCATTCAATATACCACCTTATGTTTTAGGTATATTGCTTGGTGATGGTTGTCTTACAACTCAATATGTTAATTATAGAAATCAAATTGAAATTTCTTCTGATGAAGAAGACATTATTGTAAAAGTTGCTAAATTATTAGATAATGCTGATTATAGATGGCATTCTGATAAAAATTATACTAATATTATATTTAATGGTGATGTTGAAATAGTTAATGATAAATTAAAAGATTATAATTTATTATGTAAATCTATTGATAAATATATTCCTACTGAATATCTTGAAAGTTCTATTGAACAAAGACAAGAACTCCTTAAAGGTTTAATGGATTCTGATGGTTGTGTAGGTCAAAAGAATAGATTTAGTTTTAATACTATATCTAAACAACTTAAAGATGATTTTGTATATCTTTGTAGGAGTTTAGGATATATTGTTACAGTATATGAAGATAAACGTGATACAAATATTTGTTATAACATTCATATTTTAACAAATGATATTATTTTTAGTAGTAAAAAGCATTTGAATAAATATAATTCTTATAAGTCTAAGACTACTAAATATAATGACCATATTTATATTAAATCTATTGTTAAATTAGATTATGAATCTGATACTACATGTATTGCAGTAGAAGGTAATAATAAACTTTTTGTAACAAAAGATTTTATTATAACTCATAATACTTATATTCTTAGATATTTTCTCGATAATATTGTTAATAAGTCTTATACTGTTACAGCTCCTACACACAAAGCTCTTCGAGTTCTTGAATCTCAAGTAGGTAGAAAAGGTATGACTTTGCATAGTTTGCATGGTCTTAAACCTAATATTGATTTACAGAATTTTGATATTGAGAATCCTCAATTTGACCCTCTTAATCCAAGCAAGATACAAAATTATAATCTTGTTGTGATTGATGAATGTTCTATGATTAATAAGGATTTATTCCAACTTAATCGAAATCGTGCTACTACTTATAATGTTAAGATTCTTTATGTTGGTGATTCTCTTCAGCTACCACCTGTAAATGAAGAAATATCTTTAACATTTGCTACTGTTAAGAATAAAGTTGTTCTTACTGATATTGTACGACAAGAAGAAGGTAATCCTCTTCTTGAATTATTTAGTCTTTTAAGAGATGATATTAAAAATCAAACAAATACTTTTCTGAATTATATAGTTCGAAATAGGTCTAATATACAAGATGGAATTGGTTATGAAATTATTCCACGAGCCATGTTTAATCAAAGACTTATTGATGAATTTAATTCAGATACATTTCATAAGAATATAGACCATTTTAGAATTACTGCTTATACGAATAAAGCTGTTTCTGATTGGAATAGTATTGTTCGTAATAGTATAGTTGGTAAAGATGCTGATATAATTCATATTAACGATTTGGTATTATCTTATAATACTATTGTTGATGAATTTAAAGAACCAATCATTCTAAATAGTGAAGACTATATTCTTGAAGATATTAGACCTTATATTAGTGATGAAGGTATTAAAACATTTGCTGTTAATCTTAAATCTATGTATGATGGTCATATAACTCAACCATTTCTTATCGTAGATACAAAAGATGCTTCGTTTCTTAAATATAAGGAAATTCTAACACATCTTTATAATAGAGCTGCTAATCGTGTTCAACATGGTTGGTATGTTTATTATAAATTCAAGAATCGTTTTTTAACAAATCTTAAATTCAGTATTGAAACTATTCAAGGAACCAAGTGGATTAATAAAGACATAGATTATGGTTATTCTATGACTGTTCATAAAACACAAGGTTCTACTTTCGATAATGTAGCAATAGATTTGACAGATATTGTTTTCCAAAATACGAGATTTGGTCGTAGAGAAAATGATATCGATATTCGTAATAAACTTATGTATGTAGCTCTATCTCGTGCTCGCAAAAGTGTTATTATGAAGTATTAAACATAATCTTATTAATCAGACTGTTTCATCTGATATTTTTAATAGTATTAATATTATGTGTAATGCTTGTGAAAGATGTTATTTATCTATTGCTAATCGACGAATACCCGGTGGGAGAGCAGATTGCACGCCCACTTTGAGGCGTACTATTATGTTTGTTGGTGATACACCAACTATTACAGATTATAAAACTCAAACTATATTTAATGGTCGTTCAACTAAAATAGTTAGTCAATTCATTAATGATTATAAACTAACTGCTTGGACTATTAAATCAACTCTTATTCAGTGCGTTTGTGCTGAACCAACTGAACATTATGCTGAAACTTGTTATCCAAATTTTATAGCAACTATTAGGAAATATAAACCTACTATTATTGTTGCTGTTGGACAATTTGTTTATCAGTTCCTTAAAGAAGAAAAATATAAAAGTATGGCATCAGTTGTTAATAAACCAGTTAGGTTTAATGATGCTATATTAATTCCTATATATTCACCAACTTATATTATGCGTAACAAATGTTATTCAGAATATGTTAAATCTTTTAATTTAATTAGTGACATATTTGCTGAATTATGTAAAGAATATCGTTATTACAGATAAAGTAGTATTATTATGAATAATGCTTATGAATATGATGTAGAGATATATCCTAATCTATTTGAAGTTACTTTTATACCTAAAACAGCAGACCAAAAACTTATCGACGTTTATAAAGCTGTTGATATAAGATGTCTTGCTATTAAAAATGGTAAAGAAGGTAATCTTGAAGAACTGAAAGAAGCAAAGGCTAAATTGTTATTAGCAATGGGTGCTAAACAATTTGTTATTTGGATTGATTATACTACTGGTAAGTGGAGAAATGATGGGCCACTTATCATGGATTTCTTTATTCAACATAAAATTCTTACTGGTTATAACAGTAATAATTATGATAAAATTATGTTGGATATTTTTATTAATAATTATAAATATCTTGATGTAAAAGGTTTTAATAAGAAAGAAAGTAAACATATTACACAAATTCTATATGACCATAGTTGCGCTTGTGTAGATTTTGGTAAAGGATATAGTCGTTTACTTAATTTCAAGAAATATTACAAACGTCCTTTTACTGATTATGATATTCAAAAGATTCTTTATCTTGATAAGACTTATACCAGTCTTAAACAAGTTGCTATTTGCTTAAAATGGTATCGTATTCAGAATCTACCGATTGCTTATAATTGTAGAATTAGAGAAGAGGATATTTATGATATTTGTGATTATAATGTAAATGATGTTCTTATTACATTAGAACTGGAACGTAGTCAAAAGGCTGAAATTGAACTACGAGAAGATATATCTGAAGAGTTTGGAATTGATGTTCGTAATATGTCAAGAAGTTCTATTGGTAAAGCTATTACTACATCTCTTTATGAGAAGTTTAGCGGTATTGATAGAAAAGATTTTATGGATACTAAGACTGATAGATGGAAAATTAAAGTTTCCAGTATATTAAGTCCTAAACTTAAATTTCAAACTAAAATTCTCAATGATTTACTTCGTACTGTTGCACAATCTACTATCGTTGTAGGTAGTACAAAAGATGAAGATAAATTTAAGCACGAGTTTCAATTTGGTGATGCGGTATATACTATGGCTTTAGGTGGTTTACATAGTCAAGATAAACCGGGATTAATAATTGCAGATGGATTTAGTTTACGTGATGCGGATGTTAGTAGTTTCTATCCTAATGGTATTCTTAGTTATGATGTTTATCCCGAACATCTTGAAAGAAATCCTTTCAGAGCTACTGTCGGTTATACAAAAGATAGTCGAATTGAAGCTAAACATCTTAGCAGTAAATTAATGAAAGAAGCTAAGAAAGTATTAAATGAATATCAAATTGCTAAAAATAAAAATCGAGTTGATGCTGAAGAATTAAATACTAAATATCATGAATTATTAGCAGAAAGTAAACGTCATAAAATTAAGGCTGAAGGTCTTAAGATTGCTATCAACAGAATGTATGGTGCATTTAGAGATATAAATGATTATCTTTATGACCCTAAATGTACTTATAAAGTTACTATAAATCTACAACTTTGTCTTTTGATGCTTATTGAAGCACTGGAACTCAAAGGTATTAAAGTTATATCTGCTAATACTGATGGTATTGTTTGTATCATTAAACCTGAACAAGAAGCTGATTATAAAGCTTGTTGTGATTGGTGGCAAGAATATAATAATTTTGAACTTGAATTTACTAATTATGAAAAATATCTTCGTAATGATGTAAATAATTATATTGCTGTTAAAGAAGGTTTTCAAGATGCTTATGATAAATTGATTGATAAAACTCCAGAAGCAATAGCTGAACTTGAAGATATTTATATTAAACGTAAAGGTCTTTTTATTGAAACTATTGCTTTTAATAAAGGTTATGCTTATCCAGTTGTTCCAAAAGCTCTTAACCTATTTCTTTTATATAATGTTCATTATACTGATACAATAGAAAATCATATTCATAGTAGCAAAGAAGCTATTTATGATTATTGTATTAGTCAAAAGACTGATGCTAAATTCAATATTATATATCGTAGTATTGTAAACGGTAAACTTCACGATGAAGAACTTCAAAAATCTAATCGTTTCTATATTGCTGATGTATCTTATTGTAGTGGAACTATTATAAAAATTGATAAAAATAAACCAAGTAAAATTAATCGAATTGTAGCTAAATGTAGTGTTCGTCCTTTTAATGATTATGTTGAGGAAGATGATTATCATATAGATTTTAGTTATTATAAAAAAGAATGTGCTAAGATTCTATATGGTAAAAATAAGAAAACTGCTGGTATGGTTGCGGTTCAAGGTGATTTATTTGGTGCTATGTCTAATAATAAACATTTAGAGCCTATTGAAAGTCCTGAAGAAGATGGTTTGTTTGAAGTTGATTTTGAAGATGACAATATATCGTTTATTAATCCTGCTAATGACATTCCTATTAACAATACTATCTGGGGTATGTATGGTTTTTCAAGTGAGGAAGAATATAAACGTGCAATAGAAAACGGAGATAATTTACCTTTTTAATAAAATACTAATATGAATGGTGACCTTGTATATCATGAAGTTGATAATCTTGTAATAGCTGATATTAAACCAGTTAATGTTAAAAATCATAGAATTGGTTTGCGTGTAGCTAAGTTTACAAGAGAGGGAAAGTATATAACTACTTATGCTTCTACTAAAGACGCTGCTAATGCTCTAACTATTGAGCTAAAAAAAACAAATTCTAAACATGCTTATTACGCTATTGTTAAGGCTTGTACTCCTAAAAGTAATTCTAAAACTGCTTATGGTTATCAATGGAGATATATTAATCACGATGGTGGTATTGTAAAGCGTGATTGTGATTGATGTGTTATGCACAAATTTGATGAAATTTGTTATGGTAAAACAGTAGAGGAATTACAAAAGGAAATGCTCTTTCAAATGCACTTTGGTAATTGTGAAGCTCTTACTACTTATATAATGGATTGTATTCTTCGTCTTAAAGAAAGTGGTAAAGATAAAGTTGATTGGTATTATTAAATTTTTATGAATGATAATGAAATTTGGAAAGAAGTACATGATAATGACCGATATTTAATAAGTAATAAAGGTCGTTGTAAATCAAAAATCAATAATATATTTTTAAAACCTAATTATAATAATGGTTATATAAGATATAGATTGTATTATAAAAATAAAAAAGAACCAGTACCTTGGCTTGCTCATAGATTAGTAGCTATTGCTTTTATAGATAACCCTAATAATTATCCTATCATAAATCATATTAATGAAAATAGATGTGATAATAGAGTTGAAAATTTAGAATGGTGTACTGATGCTTATAACATTTCTGTATCAACAGCACTTATAAAACATCGTAATAATATTAAATATGAAAAAGTAGTTATCGTTGATAATAATGATAATGTTATTAAATCATACGATAATTATATTATTATAAGTAGAGAACTAAAAGTACCATCTTGGAATATAAGACAAGTATGTATTAGAAATAGAAATCATTCATCTGGACACCATAGTTATCATGGTGTTATTTATAAATTTGAAGCAGATGTTATCAAAAACAGAACGTCAAGAAATATCTTGTAATAAATGGCGTGATGCCAAAGGTCGAGGTACTCTAAATCTTATAATGAGATTTGGAAAAACACGAGTAGCATCTATGATTGTTGGTAAGCTTGTTAAAGCTAATCCTAATCGAACAATTATGGCTATCGCTCCAAATGCTGTAACTACTAAAAATCTTGTTGATAATCTTACTGAATTTTGTCCAAAAGAACAATGGATTGATATAATGAGTAGTAATACTCTTATTAATCATGTAAATAAACTTAAAATAGAACGAAAACTTCCTATTAAAGTTGATTTACTTATTCTTGATGAAGTTCATAAGTTATTACAAGGTGAAACTCTCATAGCTATTAAGAATATAGAATATAAATTTATTCTATGCCTTACTGGTTCTACATTAAATAAAAATCAGTTATCTATTCTTAATGAATTAGGTGCTCCAGTAATTGATAAAATTACTGAAATTGAAGCTGTATCGCAAGGTTGGATTTCAAATAGTACAGAATATAATTTAGCTATTGAACTTGATGAACATGACAAAATTAGATATGCTAAATATTCTGATATGATTTCTGAAACTCTTGAAACATTTGGTGGATTACATAAAGTGATTAATCAAGAGTTTCGTAATAAAGTTTTTGACAGTGATTTTGCATTAGTTCTTGCATCTTTTACTGGTTATAATTATAAAGATAGAAATGGTAGTAGTACTTTTATTAAACCTACTGTTATTCGTAATATGTTAGCTTCATTAATGGGTTGGACTCGTGATATGCCACTCGATAATGATTATAATAAACGAATTAATAATCTTTGGAATCCCGATAATATTTACGAACGTGCTAAAAAGTTTAAGGACTTTGTTAGACAGCGTAATGATATTTTAATTCATAACAGACCTAAAATTAATGCTGTTATTGAAATTCTTAAAACTAATAGCGTTCCTACTATATGTTTTAATGAATCAATAGCTATGGTTACTGATTTAGCTGATTATTTCAGTAAAGACGGTATTCCTTTTCATAGTGCTATTGAAAGTAGGTATGTAATTAATCCTGAAACTGGTGTTCCATATACTTATAAGAATGGTGAACCTAAACGATTAGGTAAAACTTCTCTTAAAAAGTTAGCTATTGAAGGGATTAAGAATGGTACTTATAAATATTTATTTACTGCACAAAGTCTTAACGAGGGTTTAACGATAGAAAATATCGAACAAGTCATAACGACTGGTGGTAGTTGTAATTCTAATACTCACGGACAACGTGTCGCACGAGGTAAGACTTATAATTACATGAATCCTAATAAGAATTGTGTTATTATTAATCTTTACATTGATGATTTCAAAATTGGTGATAAAGATGTTAGGTCAAGGGACAAACAGAAGTTAATCCAGCGTCAGCAAGATTCCGAGAATGTTCCGATATGGGTTAATGATATTAGTGAAATTTTCGGTTAATTTTTTGCTATTTTCTTTGGTGATACAATTATAATTACTATATTTGCGTATGGATAAACCACAAATGAAGCCAGTCGAAAAGACTGATGAAGATGTGAGTGGTGCTCTTGTTAATACAAGAAATAAAAATGGAAGTGTTGCATTAGCTGTTAATCAAATTAATTCATTTGAACAAGCTGAAGCATTAGCAGATTGGATTGCTCAAAGTCCTGTTTTTAATAAAGGATTTAAGGAGCAAGTTCAAAAAGAAGATGGAACGAGTGAACTTGTAGTTAATAAGAGTGCGATTGTTACATGTTTGCTGTTAGGTAATGAACTCGGTTTTACTCCTATGGTAAGTGTTACATTTGGTAAGACACTTGATAGGGAAGCAGCAATCAAAGTTGAACGTGGGCGGTCTATGGGACTTAATCCTATGGCTGCTATGCAAAACATTTACGTTTTTAGTACTTCTCAAGCGGAGATAGTATATACTGGTATTCATGTTGTTAATAAAGTCCTTACGGATGCCGGTATTAAACGTAAGATTCTTGAAGATGGAACTAAACCTTTTTACATATATAGATATTGTAAAAAGGAACTTGCAAATGAACTTGTTGATTATAACAAAGAAACGAAAGATGATTTTGTTGTAATTAATGATGGTCATACTGCTGATTATATTGATAAACAAGTACAAGAAGGTAAAATTCCAATTATTAGGTATGCTACTCGTCGAGCTCTTGTAGAACTTACTCGTGGTGATGAGAGTATTGCAATACCTTATACTTTACAACAAGCTATTGATGCAGGTTTGTACGTTGGTACTAAATCTGACGGTACTGAAAGTAAAGGTAAAGCTAATTGGAATGCCCATCCGGAAACTCATCTTATTAAAATGTCTATCATGCTTGGTGGTAGAATTATTGCAAGTGATAAGTTAAATGGAATTTACGTTGATAGTGAATTACATCAAGCTGTATCTATTGCAAACCGTAAAGCTGAAGATACTGAATTTGAAGAAGTTCCTGTTACAGAATAAAGTAATGCAAATCTATCATTAATCTATCATTCATAAAATATTCATAAATTAAAACAAATTACAATTATGAAAAAGTCTGTTTTTTCTGCTGCTAAACTTGCTGGTCTGACTGCTGTAAACCGTGGTACGAAGTCGTCGAATGATATTCGTCCAGCAATTACTACTGCTCGTGGTATGAATAAGTTTACGATGAATGCTTCGGCTTCTGCACTTATTGGTTGTGGTCATGGCGACCGTGTTGTTATGTTTGCTATGCCTAATGCTGATTCGATTAATGAGCGTTTCTTTATTGCTCTTTCGGCAGGTAGCGAGGGTTGCAAACTTGCAAGTGCTGGTAACACGAAAGGTACTGGTCGTCCTCAGTCGTTTAATTACGCTGGTGTTTGGTCGCAGATGCTTATGCAGGATAAGGATGCTGCTCCCGTAGGTGAGCGTGTTCTTGCTAATAAGGGTCTTATGGAAGAGGTTGAAACTCAGAAAGGCCGTGACGGTAAGATGTGTACTGCTGTTCTTGCTACCAAGCGAATTGAGTATGGTGTTGAGGAAGTTAAGGACGAGGATGGTGAGTTTATTCCTGTTCAGATTGATGACACCATCTATGAGAAAGTCTATGTACTGGTAGACCCGAAGGAGGTAACGCTGGAGGACGAGAAGCAGGTAATACTGGAGGACGAGAAGCTGGCAGAGGAACCGCAGCCCAAAAGCGAGGCAGAAGTCGAGTTGTAATTGTTAATACCTAAAAGTATTTAACAAATCTATCATTTGCTATCATTATAAAAAGAGGAGTTATTGAATAAGTAGCTCCTCTTTTTAGTCTAATAACTTAAAGTACTTTAATTATTATTATGGCAGACACAAGTAAATCGAAAGTTAGTTCGACAACATTAATGTTTGAAGAAGAGGTTGTTGAACGGAGATTAGCTTTTAAGCCCGACCCTGAACTTGGTAATCTTTGTATGGGTATGATTAACGATGTTCGTATTGATATTCGTGAAGTACCTCTGCTGGATGATAAAGGTGTCGAAAGTACATGGGAATATGCTGGTTGTAAATTTCCCGTACTGATTATCGAATTTAAGCAGTGTAAAACTGACGCAAATCCGAAAGACCGTTATTATACATTTACTGCTAAACCGGTTACTACTCTTAATAAGAAAGGTGAGCCTGTTGAAGAAAAGACTGTTATTAACATTATTCAGCAGGTATATGGACAGCTTCGTCATATCGCAAATCAGTTTAAGGGTCTTAAAGGTTATCCAGTTAATGCTGGTAAGTGTCCAGGACTCGATTATGCTGCTCCTGCAAAGGTTCGTTGTAAACAGTATCTTGCTTTCTTTGAATATTTCAAACATCTCCTCGTTGGTGATGATGAGAAAAATCCTATTTATAAGAATGTAAAACTGTTTATGAAACTTGTTGCAGATTATAACACGCATAAGTTCTTAGCTTTTCCTTCGTTTGTTAATCGTGGATTTGTTGAACGTGTTATTCCCGGTCAAAGTCCGTCGATTGAATTTGAAGCTGGTGAAACAATTCATCTTGCAAAGGATGATACTCCGAAGAATCGTGAAGCTGCCGCAGGTGTTCCTGCTCCCGCTCCCGGTGCTACTGTTGTTTCGTCGGATATTCAGAACATTCTTGATAGGTACTCGAAGTAGTATTTATCATATTACTAAAACAGGAACTTGTAAAGGAGGTAATGGAGGTAAAACTCTATTATCTCCTTCTTTTTTGGGTAATGCTAAAATTAGACTTGTCGGTAATACGTCACGAGTGGGCGTGCAACCTCCTGCCCCACCAGGGAGCGAGGCCGCAGGCCGAGCCGCACAAGTTACACTACTGATTACATGAGAGATTTCATACTTAATACACTTGACCAAGTTACAATATTTAGTAAATATTTTGGTATTCCCGAAGATGTAATCCGATTTAACATTAGTAGTCCTAATGATAGAATACGAAATCCTTTAAGAAATGATAAACATCCTTCATTATCTTTTAAGTATTATGGTGATAAATTGATATGTAGAGATTTTGGTGATGGTAGATTTAGAGGTGATATATTTGAAGTTGTAGGTTATATTATTAATAAGAATTGTAAAACAAGTGAAGGATTTGTGTATATATGCAATGATATAATCCTTCGTTGTTCTGATAAAATTGTTACTAATATTGAATTTAATCGAACTGAGCAAGAACATATTAAGAATCAAAATCTTGAAATTACTTTTGATGTTCGTAAACCAAATAAGTTAGATTATATTTATTGGGAACAATATGGTATTAAGAAAAGTAATCTAAATACAAAAGTATTTATTGTTGATAGATATAGACTTAATGAATGGCAAACACCTTATCGTTATAGTGGTACTGACCCTTGTTATGTTTATAATGTTAATCCAAATAAGTATAAACTTTATTTTCCAAAAAGACTTAAAAGTCAAACTAAGTTTATTACTAATAATCGTTGTCCTATTGAGTGTTTACATCAACTTAAATCAACGAATTATATTGCTCTTATAAAAGGTTATAAAGATAAAATACTTTTTGAACAAATTTGTGATGAGAAAGGTATTAATGATATTTTGTTTATACCTGCTGCTTCTGAAACTATCGTATTACCTACTGACATCTACAAGTTATTGGTGTCATACTCTTTAAGCGGAAAGATATTTACTATTTTCGATACTGATGCTGCTGGAATTAATGCAGCTCATCTACTACAAGGTAGATATAATACTATTCCAATTTATTTTACGAATAATTATAAATCTAAAGACCCATCTGATATGGTTAAAGATTATGGTTATCGTAAAGTATTCCAACATTTTGATAATATTCTAAAAAAGATTTATTATGGAGATTAAAATCAAAAACTATCTTATCAATACTCTTGATAATGGTAATAAGATTTATCTTTGTCCTATGGATGAAGAAAGTTATACGAGATTAATGAATGATTTTTCTCGTTTATCTGACCAATCAAGTATTAACCGATTTGTGGATAAATATGGTTTCAAACATACACAAATTATTCTTGATGGTGATACTTATATTAGCGCTAATGATAAAGAAACATTAGAAGCTATCAATCCTATTCTTTCGCGTATTCTCCCACATCCTAAAACTATTAAAAATCCTCTTAATAATAAAATTGAAAGGTCATATAAATGTTTTTGTGCTAAACCACTCAATCTTACAGATATGACTGAACATAAGACTCCTCTTGAAAGTTGGAATTGTCTTATGATTCGTATTGGAGAACCGCAATACGCTATTGTTGTTGAAAAAAAAGTTAAAAAATAAGATATGATTCCTAATGAAGTTTTATATAAACGAGATTTAACTGGCGGTTTAGTTCGTTGGTGGGGTCGAGTTGAAAAAGTTACTAATTCTGATGGTACAGTATCTCTACGATTAGCTTATTATTATGGTAAAGTAAATGGTGCTGAAACATCATCTTATTCTCCTGTAATTAAAGCTAAAAGTAAAAAAACTGATAGAGAACAAGCTGAATTTGAACTTAATAGTGTTTATGAAAGACATAAGAAACAAGGATATAAAAGTCTTTCTGATTTAGGTATTAGTCCTTTGGATTATCTTACTAATGCAGATGATTTATTTACAGAAATAAATAAGAGATTACCTAAATATAACACTGATGCAAATAATTGTGTTAAACCTATGAAAGCACAAAAGTTTGCTATTGGTAAGTTCGAATATCCTTGTATTGCTCAACCTAAAATCAATGGTGTTCGAGCAGTTGTTATGCTTGAAGAATTTACACCTACTGATTTATTCAGTCTTGAAGGTTTTGTTCGTGATGATAAACATTATCATACTGTAATTAAAACTAAAGAAGGTCTTACTTATCACATTTGGCATATTGAGCAACTATTTAATGATTTTTATAATAGTTTTCCTGAATATGCTAATATGGTATTTGATGGAGAGATTTATATTCGTGGTGAAAAAGTAACAACTATTGGTGGAGCTGCTCGTAATCCTCGAAATCCTCTTCATGATAAACTTCAGTTTGTTAATTTTGATTTAAGTATTCCCGATTTAACTAACAAAGACCGTGATAAATTAAGGTTTAGTGTTTGGGAAGAATATCGTAGTAAAAAAAGTAGTGTATCTCATAATGTAATGGCTGGTAGAATTTGGGAAAATTTAACTCCTGAAGGTCATGGAATGTGGGATAAATTTAATCTTATTATTCTTAATAGTGATACTATTTATGATGATAATCAAGCGTTAGCTTATATGCAAAAATGTATTGATTGTGGCTTTGAAGGAGCCATAATTAGAGATTTGCATACTGAATATAAATTTGGTTCTCGTCCTGCTACAATGATGAAACTCAAAAAGTTCGATGATGCTGAATTTGAATGTATTGGTGTTGAACACACTGGAAATCCTGATGATAAAGTGGGATTTAATGTTAGATTAGTTCTCAAGAATGATATTAATGATTTAGTATTTAGTTGTACTTTAACTGGTACTGTTAATGAACGATTAGATATTCTTAATAATCCACCTATCGGAAAGTCTGTAACTGTTAAGTTTTATGAAAGAACTAAAAATGGTTTACCTTTCCATGCAAATGTTGTTGGAATTAGAGATTATGAAAAGTAATGAAAAGTGTTGGAACTATCAATGAAATACTTGATTTATTCTATAAGAAAATAGATGATATAAGTATTCATACAAAACATATCGTTGCAAATGGTAAATATGGTTATGAATTAAAAGATGGTATTCTTTATTGTAGAGGTAAACAAATTGGTGTTTGTAATAAATTCGTACCATTTGTTATAATACTACACGATATTGAAGATTATCTTTATAGACCACTTGTCAAACTTAAAAATCAAAAGATTCAAGGTAAAATTGGTGTAGATATTTATAATATTTGTAGGCAAAATTCAGAAGTATTGATTGCTAATACTTATGGTATGCTTGCAAGTCTTTGGAATGGTGTAAATCAAAATCTCACTGTTACAAGACATATTCTTGAAAAAGATGTTACTAATCAAAGATTTGCTGATGTTCTAACTCATCGAATAAAATATAATAATGCTCGTAAAGGTTGGTGTTCTGCATTAAAAGATATTTTAAGTATTTGTAAAGAATATAGTCTTGATGTAGATACAATTATTAATAGAACACAGTCTTTTAATTTTACTTATGTTGAATATAGAGGTTTTGCAAAAAATTATATAAAACTATCTTCTGTATTCAATCTTAAAGATAATATTCGTATTACTTTAAGTCCTAAACAAAATCTTATTATTAGCGGTAAAATTCTTTATTGGCAAACTATTCGTGCTAAAAAAGTTATATTACCTTATTGTAAAAATTATACTGAATTTAAGAAACTTTGGAATAATAGAACTACTCGCAAAGAACTTAAATCTATTATTAAAATTAAATTCAATGAATATCTTGATAATCAGAAAGCTATTGAAGAAGAAAAAGCTAAGAAATATCGAGAAGAACTTGAAGTTCTAATTCAAGAATTTAGAGATTATAAAATTAGTAGTATTCCTTATCAATGGCGACAGTATGGTACTTATGCTGTAATGCGTTATGAATCAACTAATGGAGTTGTTAGACTATGGAATGATGCAGTTGTTAAATTAAAAGATTTTACTGGTTTTGCTCATTTCTTTGCTACTTGTGTGCAAAATAATATTCAATTAAATCGTAAAACTTGTTATAATTATAAAATTCAATTTGGTGGATATTATATTTGGGAAGTTCAAGCTAATGATTTATGGAATGTTATGTGGGGTGGTCAGTGTATTACTATTATGGATGTTATAATTATCTGTAATAGAATAGGAATTAGTCTTAAAGAATATAAAGTAACTCGTAAACAATTATTGTCGCAATTCGAGAAGCGACAGGAGGTGTAACTTGTGTGGCTCCGCCTGCTGGGCTTCGCCCAGCGGCTCCGCTCCCCGGTGGGAGAGGAGGTTGCACGCCCATTTGTCGCGTTTGAACTAATACAATTAAAGCTATGAATGTTGTAGAACCTACAATCGAATTTTGTGATTATTCAGGTCTTGGAAAGATTGAATTAATCGGTAAAGTTTGTACTAAACAAGAAGATAGTATCAAACCTGATTCAGCTGAAACTTTTTGTAGAAATAGACTTATTGATGGTCATACTGCTATATTTGAACATGAATATGTTTATTTTAATGTTACTTCAATTCCGAATCGTATTGTTCAAGAATTTGTTAAATTAAGTCCTTATATTCGTTGGTCTTATCTTGGTAATTATATTGGTTTTTCATATCGAGTATTTCTTGATATTATGAGTAATAGTCGTAAAATGAAAGCTATTTATAATGATATTTATCATCCAAGCGAAGTTAATGATTTGTTTTATAATATGCTTCTTTTGAGTAAGGAGTTTTCTCATTTACTGTTTGATGATGAAGATATTATTGCTAAACTTGAATATGGTATTGATGCAAGTCTTCGAATTGCTTCAGATGCTGAAATCCTTGCAAATGCGCCGGAGATTTATAATGTTACTTATAAAATTACAACCGATAGAGGTATTACGCATGAAGCCGTTCGTCATCGTGAGATGAGTTTTATGCAAGAAAGTACTCGTTGGTGTAATTATGCTAAAGGTAGACTTGGTTATAAATATGGTAAAAATATTAGTGTAATTGAACCACCGTTTAAGAATGAAGATTCATTAGAAAAATTTTATGATGTTGTTGCTGGTAATGAAGCTATATATCAAGAATTAACTAATGATGGTGAACCTGCTCAGTTGGCTCGTTCAGTTCTTCCTACTGCTACTAAATCAGATATTTATGTATCTGGTACTCTCGATATGTGGATTGGTGAACATCTTGAAACTGTTTATCCTAAACTTACTATCGTTGAGAATAAAGGTTTCCTTCCTCTTCGTAATTATAAAGCTGCACATCCTCAAATGATTGAAATTGCTAAAATGATTGCAGAAGATATTGCTGTTAGATTCCCTAATGAAACAGGTTGTATTATTAATTATTTTGAATAAACTATTATGGCTAATAATAATTATATATCTCGTTCAAAATTTCAAGAAGTATTTGCTAAAGCTCTTAGTAAATGTAATGTTCCACAAGATGAACAAGACAAGTTTTTTGAAGAAGGTAGTACTCTTCAGTTAAGAAATCTTGGTATTTGTATTGCTATTACAAATATTATAGATAATATTATAAAAGAGGAACTTCCTGATTATGATGGTTGTGTTTCTGGTGAAACATTTAATACTATTTATGAGTATAACAAAAAGTATATGTATGAACGAGAGCAGGAGCGAAAGCGAGAAGAAAACGCTTAAAGAACTTCTTATTGAAATTAATAATCGTCACGGTATGACAGATGGTAATTCATATGTTGCTCGTGAAATGGTTAGAATTTATAATAAGTTATTCAAACGTAGTATTATTTTAGCAGTTAAGAAAGAAGCTGCTTTAAGAGTGTTACATGGTCAAGAAGGTAGACAAAATGTATTTGCTAACTTTCCAGAAGAAATAATTAATTAAGATTATATGGTTAATAAATTAATTTTAATCAGTGGTAGAAAAGGTGTGGGTAAAACATATGTTACTGAATACCTTGAAGGTATGCTCGCTGGTAAAGTTGAGATATATCCTATGGCTACAATGCTTAAACGTATTGTAGCTGCTGTTACAAATTGTTATGTAGCTCATTTAGATAATCACCATTTTAAGACATCTTTATCTCCTTATATTGTTAATCGTTACGGTGTAGATGAACAACTTACATATCGTAAATGTTTACTTCATTTTGGTAAACTATTAAGATTTGATAATGACAGAGTATTTATTGATGATGTTATAAATAGAATCAAAACTACTCCTTGTGATTATTTTATTATTCCTGATATTCGAGAACAATTTGAATTGAATTGTATTAAAGATTTTGCTCGTCAGAATGAAATTGAATTAACTACAATTCGTGTTCTCCGTAATACTAAAATGGATGATACATCCAGTGATAAAACTGAGTGTGATTTAGAGAATTATACTGGTTGGGATTTTCATCTTGATAATACTGCTGATGGATATGATAGTATTCATAAACAATTAACTTATATTTGTAAAGAAAAAGGTTATAATGTTAAAAAGGGTTATGTTGAACAAAAATTATTTTGACAATTTATGAGTAATTTATTTGGTATTGCGCAAAAATATGATTATCTTGTTTCGCAGATAGAAGAGAATGACGGCGAAATAACGGAAGAAATTGCAGAAGAATTAGCTATTGCTGAAAGTGAACTTGAAGATAAACTTCGTGCTTATCGACAAGTGATTGACGCTCAAAAAGCTAATATTGCTTATAATAAAGATGAAATTAAACGACTTCGTGATAGGAATACAAGTTTTGATAAAATAGCTGGTAGACTTAAATCTTCAGTTGTTGATGCTTTACATATATTTGGTCAAGTTGGTAAATCTGGTAATTATAGTCTTAAATTTCCTGATTTTACTGTTTATACAAAAGAGTCGGAAAGTGTTTCAATTAATGAAAATGCCTTAGACCCTATTATTACTTCATTGCTTCATATAACAGAAGCACCTCTTCTGCCGGAAGATAATATTTTCGTTGAGAAACATAAAGAAGAATTAGATAAGATTGCTTCTATTAGTATTACAGTTGATGTTCCTATTAGCTTAGCAAAAGAGGTAGGTAGATATATTCATGATAAATTAGGTGATGATTATATTTATACTGTTAAATTTGATAAGAAAGCTATTAAGGAGCTTGATAATTGGGCTAAGGCATCCAATGAATCTGACGAAGATATTGCTCGTGCTGAACGAATAGCTCATGTCATGGATAAAATTGATATGGAGATTGTTACGTCTGAAACTGCTATATATAAGTAGTCTATCATTAAACAAATTAAAATTAATTAAGCTATGAGTAAAAAGTATTTGATTACAAAAGTAATCGCTGGTGAGAAACAAGGTTTTCTTAAAAATGTAACCAAAGATGGTGGAGAGTGGATTAATGATCATAATGAAGCTCTTACATTTTTGAATCTTAAAGATGCTGAAAATGAGAAAGAACTTCTGTTTAGCAAACTTGGCGCTGAACATAAAGATATTGCTCATATTCGTATTATTGAATTGTAATATAAACTAACTAATTTAATTATGGCTGCGAATATTGAATTTAATTCTAATAGAAATACTTATTCATTCTATTCGTTGAAAGATGTTCCTTGGCATGGTCTTGGAACTGTCGTTGAAGAAGCTAAAACTCCTGACGAAATCATTCGTATTGCTAATATGGATTATGAAGTAGCTTTAGCTCCGATATTTGCAAGTTTTATTCCTGCTGAAGCTAAACATATAGTAAAAGAAGATAATCATTACGCTTGCCATATGTCCAATGGTGATGTTATCATTATTCCGGAAAAAGGTGCTCGCGTAAGTGATGTATATGCTACATATCGTAAAGATAATTATAAAATTCTTGGTACTGTTGGTAGTAGGTATGAACCTGTTCAGAATACAGAAGCTATGGATTTTATATATCAAGTTTGTAAAAGTCAAATGGTAATTAATCCAAAAGATGTTATCATTCAGACTGCTGGCGTTTTAGGTATCGGTGAACGAATCTTTGTTACTGCTAAACTTCCTACTTATGAGATTGCAAAAGATGAAATGGAAAAATATATCCTTTTCACTACAAGTCATGATGGAAGTGGTAGTATTCAGGCTTGTTTCACTGATATTCGTGTTGTATGTAACAATACGTTAAATGCTGCTTTGAATCATTGTAAGAATATGGTTCGATTTAAACATACTAAAAATGTTAAAGCTAATTTAGCAATAGGTGCTCAAATGATGCGTGACACTCTTAAATATTCTGAACAAGCTAAGCTGATTCTTGAAGCTGCTGAGAATATTAAGATTAATGATGATGTGATGATTGATTATATCACGGATTTAATTTGTGATGCTAATCAGAAAGAATTTATTGCTAAATGCGGTGGTATTGGTAAGATTCCTTATGAGAATGATGTTATTTCTACTCGTAAGAAGAATCAGTTACACGCTATGGTTAATTATATTGAACGTGGCCCCGGACAAGATAGTCATCGCGGTACAATGCTTTGGCTTTATAACGGTGTTACTTCATATATTAATAACGGAATTGAATATAAAGATAATCTCAATAAATTCGATTCTATTACGCAGGGTAATTCTTTCAAACTCGGTCAGACAGCCTTTAATAAATTAGTTCAACGTTTAAGTGCCTAAATGATTACAGAAGTAGTTATATATTCTGATGGTACTGTAAATAGCTTCGATTCTGATAATTGTCAAATTCCAAGTGCTTCTGGTAGTTGGGAAATTATTCCTTTGCTTGCAAGTTGGGCTTTAGCTCAATATCCAAGTCAATTACCTGAGGAATGTAGAATGACTAATGCTAAATGTTTTATTGGTGTTAGAAAGAAAGGAAGTGACGATAGAATGCCAATTCCTATACGTCATCTCCTTAAAATGGCAAAATATATTGGAGAAGAAGGGTATAATATTCGTACCGCAGATGTAAGTGAAATTCCACAATCTGAAGAATAAGATAGCATGAAAGAAAGTCTTATAGGATTGTATGTCGATAACACGGAAGTTCCAGAGTATAAAAGTACTGGAGCTTCCGGTTTCGATTTACGAGCTAAGTTTAATCCTAAAATTCCGTGGTTTGATAAAAGCATTATTGGTAGGATATTAAATCACGATAAAGATGTCACAGCTTATCTTTATGATAATTGCTATGATGGTCTTGAATGGGTTATTGATTTTAACGTATTAGATAAATCTATTCGTCATGCAGTAAATCAGCCAGTTGAAGGAAAAACTCTTTTGGAATATATGACGATAAATAATATTGACAAAGTTAATATCATTCTCCCATATAAAACTGTTAAATTTGAAACTAATATTTATACTGAAATACCTGAAGAAGATGAAATGCAAATTCGTCCTCGTAGTGGTATCTCAAGTTCAACACTTATGTCTGTTAAATTAGGTACGATTGATACCGATTACAGAGGTAATATTGGAATTATAGTACAAAATCCTACACCTTTTAGTTATATTATTATTCCTAATAGTAGACTTGCACAAGGTGTAATTGTTGAAAAGAAACGTGCAGTATTTGATATTAAATCTTCTAAAGATGAATTAAGCAAAACTGAACGTGGTGAAAATGGTTTTGGTAAAAGTGGTCTAATGTAATAAATCAAAATAAGATGTGTACTAAATCAGATATTCCACAAGGTGAACGTTATTATATCGGTGTTAAACTGATTAAAGCTCGTGTAGCTTATAGGATTAACGGTAATGAAATAGTTTATGACTTGAATCATGCTCGTAATCCTAACGATGTTATTGAAGAAGGTTATGAAGTTATTTATCCTGATAACTATAAATCTTTTTCACCAAAAGACGTATTTGAAAAGGCTTATTATATGATTTTAAGTCCTAACAAAATTCAAGAAGGTGATGTACTTAATTTCATAAAAGAAGGTTATTCTTTACGTCTTGGTGAAAAGACAACAGTTGTTTGCGATACTACTCTAACTGGATTCGATACTGTCGGTATAGCTGCTTGTGTAGACCCTTCAACTTATAACCATGATATGGGATGTGGTGTAGCTCGTCGTGATATTAAAGATAAAATCTGGGGACATCTGGGTTTTGTTCTTCAATGGGCTATTAATGGTCTTAAAAGGTAGTTTATGATTAAGCGACTAAATGTAAAGAAAAATGTTAGATTATTAGGTGTCCAATGGGATGGTGCTAATATCTCAGAATGTGTTAGTTTTTGTAGATATTGTCATTTTTCCGATGGTTGGATGTTTATTATGTTTAGAGAAAATATAATTCGACTCGACAAAGGAGATTGGATTATTGCTTTAACTGATAAAGAATTTACTGTTATTAATAATGAAACATATCAATATCTTTTTGATAAACCGAAAGATGTTGAAAACGGTGGCGAATAAAACGTGACAAGTGGGCGTGCAACCTCCTGCCCCACCGGGTCAGCGAAGCCCGAAGGGCTGAGCTATCTATGTTGCAACTTTAATTGCTACTATAATTGTTGTTACTATTAATAGTGATATTACTAACATAATAAGTGATACAGACAGACCGTCAGAGTGCCTATTTTCAGGCGTTCTGACGGTCTTTTTTTTGTCAGTTAGACAAATGTACCATTAACAAAAGATAATGCCCGTAGCAGGCTGGGAAGCACCGCCACGGGCAAATATCCGACGTTTACTCTATTAGACTATTCGTCCTCGTAGTTATCACTATCTTTCGGACTAATCATTTCTCTAACACCACTAAATGTAATACCAAAAGGATTATACATATTGTAATAAGACATAGTAGCACCGAGATTATTAAACTTATTAATTTGACGAAGAACAGGAACAGCTTGACGTAATGCAACTGCACGTTTATCTTGTCCCTTATAAATACCTCTATCATAAATAAGTTCATCATCATCAACCCAAAGACCTTGAATAGTGAGATTAACAAGTTTATATGCAGATTGTAAAGTTTTCTGACCAGCAAACAAACTATTTGCAGTTTGTTCTATTGTAGCCATCCAACCAAATACTGGCATAGGTTCAATCATTTGTTGATAATAAGTTGTTGCAGCATACATAGCGTGCTGATACAAAATATTATCTTCGTCATCATCATCTTTCTTAAATGCACCAAGTGTCATAGCAGCAAGAGCACTGAAAGCTAAAGCACCCATTAAACGAGCAAATTTCATAGTTGCTATCTGTTCATTTAAAGGAAGAGTATTATAATAGAATCCTACATTAAGTAACCAACTTGATACACCTTTGAAGAAATTACCAATACCTTTCATATAGTCGATAACAGTATTGTTATCATTAAGACTATCTTTGAATGCTTGACTACCACTTCTAAACATATCAAACATAGGATTAAATATAGGAACTTCATAAGAACCTAATTGTTCATTATAAAATATACGACCGAAACGACGACCGAAATAACGAACAAAGTTAGGACGAACCCATTTCTTAAATTGCATTAACAAATCACCAAATGCAGCATCTTGTAAACTATTTCTGTCTACACGATTGTAAATACCATGTAATGATTGGTTAATAGCTTTAACTCGACCACGGAACTCCGAAAGAGTTTCTTCTGTAAGACCACTTTCAGGATTAAAACTCAAACGACCATCTACAAGTTTAAGTTCCGAACGAAGAGTATTATATTTATCAAAAGCTTCACGTTGAACTTTTTTATCAGTCTTTCGAGAATCAACAATTTTCTTACGTTGTTCATCAGAAAGTAAATTATAATGTGATTTAAGATATTGAGAAGCATAATCATGATTCCATAAATACTCTTTTGAAGTACGTTTTTCTTCACGAGCTATCTCAGCATCTAAATCTTCTTTGAAAATAAGATATTTATCATATTGTTCATTAGTAAGAACATCTTGTAATAATTTTTCAAGATTATCATTATAAAAATCATTGAAAGCCATAATTTTACCACCAACTACTCGATGAGATTGCGTAGCAGCAAGTAACATACCAAACTGCATAATGAACTCACCCATGTTATTAGGAGCATAACCAACAGTATCAACCATTCGCATAGCTTTAATCCAATAGGAAGTTCCAGTATCAGAAGATGTTACATCACGAGTATCTTGATAAATATCATCAAAGTCTTTAATGATTGCTACAAGTATATCATCAGTTCTTGTCGAATTAATATCGCGTAAGAAATGAGGAATAGTTTTAATAACATCACGAAGACCTGATTTCATAATATCTTTGCTTTCAACAAAGTTATTAGCAGTAGATTCAACTATCATATCAGTAACACCTTTAAGAATATTAGTGATACCAGCAGTATAGTTGAGATACATAAAAGTCATAGAAGTATAACGTAATAATGCACCAGCAGAAACATCAAGAGCACTATTATATTTACTAAAATTAAAAATACGACGTTCCATGTTATTTAACTGTTCATTCGCATTTTTAATAATATCACGAGGTGCTACACCAGAAACTCCACGTTCGTTCATTAAATATTTCGTAAGCTGATAATCAGTTTCAAAATTATTAATTGCACGAAGATTATAAAGTTCTTGTGTAAAACCTTTCATTACATCAACAATATCATAAGACATCACCTTAGCTTTATACTTTTTATTTTCAAGCATTACAGCATCGTTATAATGTCTAATTTCACGAAGAGTTGAAGGCTTAACTGTAACAGGAAGTTTGTTATTTTTATCAAACCATTCACTAAACAATTCTACAATTCGAGCTTCGTATTCAGTATAGCTTTCAGACTTATACTTTTTACGAATATTGAATACAGGAATATGTTTAGGAACTTGTAAAGTTTGAGCTTTTGTAACAAATCGTTTAGTACCATCAATGTCAGTATAATACCTATCTTTATGAATCATAGGAATACTAACAAATTGTTTAGCAGATTGACCTAATGTAGCTTGAGGAATGAAAGGCATTACCTCATCCCATCTACCATAATAGTTAATCCAGTTACCGTCATATTCACGAATAGTTCGTTGAATAAGATTACGAATAGTATTGAGTAACTTTTGTTCTTTATCACTTAAAGCTGCATATTCATCTGATACCAGAGTATTACCAAAATCAAGTTTATAAAGAACGTTTTCATGCTTACCACTAATGTCAGTAATAAGACTAAGTTCAATAAGGTCATGAGTTTGTAAATAAACAAGTTTCTCACGATTACTTAATTCAGTAAGTTCAGCAAGATGTTTAGCTGCTTCGTTATCACTTAATGGAACAATGTTCCAAGTATGATTTTCATTATATTTCTTTATAATATCATCAATGATTTCAAGAGTCTTTTCAGCAGTAGCTCTTGTAACAAATCCACTGTCAGTATAAAGATTCTTATAAATAGCATCACGAATATCTTTTCGTAAAGTACCAGTTGAATCTCCAAGACCTTCAGTTTTATAACTACCGATTAAATCTCCATATTCATTAATGAATTTGTGCATTAACTTTTCACGAGCACGAGCATTTTTAGAAAGTCCCGGTTGAAACTCTTCAAGTGCACTTTCAAGTTCATCATTAATGCGTTGAGCTGCTTTCTTAGCTTTATAATTAGCTTCATCCCATGCTTTACCAGTAATATCAATTAAAGTAATACCAGTTGTAAAAGCAGAATCAAGCCAAAGTTGTGTCTTATTAATATCTTTATCAAGTTCAAATAACAAATGTTGAATTTCTAACCACTCATCTTCTGTTATTTCAACGCTATTAACATCAAATCCTTCAAGACTACCATTATGTGAAGCAAGATATTCTTTAATCTTATTAAACGCAGTAGTATATTTAGGATTACGACTCTTATCAATTACAGCCCAAGTTACTACATCTTTAACAGATTGAATAACATTAGACCGTATTTCAGCAACTTTTGTTGCAAGAGATTTAAGTCGAGCTATATTATTGTTTAATTCACCAAATTCCTTAGTAAATAATTCTTTACCTTCTTCACTTTCAGCATCATAAACTGTATCTTGAATTTTGATTTCTTCAAGTGTAAGATATGGACTAAAATGAGAAGCAAGTTTTAACATCATTACAAGTCTATCTTTGTAATCAAGAGCCGCACCATAATTTGAACGAATCTCTTCGTAATTCAAATCCTTAGTAATAGCCCATAATTGCTTGATAGCATCATAAACAGAACTACTTAAATTAGCCAAACGACTATAAGTAGCTTTCATTGCAGCAATATCTCGTTCTTCAAGAGCATTTTGAATACCACCTTCAAAACTTTCATCATCGAAGGATTTTAAGATATTCATAAATTCCTCACGATTTCCAACATTGTTATTATTCAAAAACTTCTGGATTCTATCCATAATTTTCAAAGTTTCAATAGCAATATTAGAATCGACAACAAGAGAATTTCGTAAACCATCTCTTGTAGGAACATCAGCATGAATAACACGAGAATATAATTTTTCATTATCACCATAAATATTAATATTCCTACGAGGAACATCAATATATGTTTCTGCAACTATTCGACCAACACCATCATTTAAGACAGTACTAACCGAAGTCATAATAGGATTAATTCTGTAAAGATTACTAATAAAAGTTTTTGTCCAATCATCCAAATAATTGAAATCTCTATTAGCATCAATTAGAACATCACCGTTAATATAAAGATTACCATTCTTTAACATAGGAGCTACACGAAGAGCTTCTTCGTAAGCAGATTTGTTATAATCTACTTGAATTGCAGATTTATGATAACCCTTATAGAAAGAATGAGTTGCTTGTGTAGTAATAAAAATAGATGAAGCAGAAGATTCTAATTCATTATAAATAACATCACTTGCAGAAGAATGTGTATGTTCAACATTGATAAATGTAGGAGTAGTAACTTCAACTGAATTTAATACTTCAAAATCTGTATCAGATACAGAAGCAACATCAGTATCAATTACATCTTCAGTTTCAACATCAATAGTGCTATCAACAGCATCTTCTGTTTCAATCATATTAGCATCATTGAAATCTGAATTTTCATCCATTTGGACTGATTCATTATCATCAATAGCTAACATGAATTTATGAATAGCATCAGAATCTGTAATAACCGATAATCTATCAGTTACAATAGTTTCACCATCTTTTTGAACTTGTGCCATCATACCTTCTTGATAAGTAGGTATAATACTAATATCACCAGTCATTAAAGATGCTTCATTACGAAGTAAAGGATTAACAGGTAAGAATACATAAATCTGTTTCAACGGACTATTTGTATTTGTAGGAATTATATATCGTTTGTATACACGATTCTTACTACGAGTAATCCTTTCAGTTACATATTCTGCATTAGCATATTCAGAATTAATTAATCGAGCTTCAGTTTCAATATAGAAATTCTGAGTATTACCGTTTTCATCAATATAAGAACCAGTACCAACATTTTCGCCGTTAGCATTTTGAACATAACCAATAGTGGCTTTATTCTTATTTGCTTCCCAACGATAACGTTTTTGTATATCACTTAATAATACTGGATTCATATCTGATTTCATACGAGATATTAAACTCATAACAGGTGTAATATCTACATTTCCATCAAATACAGCTTTTTCAGCATTTCTTAAGTTCTCTGCGTAATTACCAAGATTAACAGAAGGGTCAGGATAATGAACTTCACGACATAAAGCATCATATTCTGCATTAGGTCGATTAGTACTTATAAGTTCAATAGGAATATATTTTGAAACATTATAAGCATAATTAAAACCTTCTGTAACATAAGTATAAACTAATAACTGACGTATCGTATGAGCAATATAAGGAATCTTACTATCCCACATACGAAGTATACTATCAGTCATATTAGACCAAGAATTGACATCATTATCATCACGTTGGATTCTAATAACATCATAAGGTACAGAACGATTATTCTTACGAATTGTTAAATACTTAAATATGTTATCACCTCTAAACTCAGGTGATTTCTCAATATAATCTCTTAATGTACTATCTTTTTGAATAAATTGAATCTGTTGAGCAAGTGAAAGTTTAGTATATTGAGTAAAACTTTCAGGTGTATAACCATCTTTAACAGTATTTAAAAGAGTCTTAAAGATAAGTTTTTGTTCTTTAAGTTGTTCTTCTGTATGAATACCTAATGTAGTAAGAATTTCCGGAGTATTATCAGGTGTTAAAATAGGAAGAACTTTAACAAGTCCATTATCTAATCCACCGTTAATACTTACGAGATAGTTCATAATACTATCAGTAACATATTTATAAGTAGATTCATCAATCGAATTTTTACGTTGAAGTATCTGACCTAAAATCGTATTAGCAATGTGATGATTTCGAGTAATAAAAACATCACCGAAACCATTAGCCATCAACCAATGTGCATACTGATAACGAGCTTGAATTACTCCGTAAGCACTTTGATTTTCAGTATCATTAAATTTATTGCCATCAAGATAACCTTCAAATGAGCCAACAAATATACTTTCAATAATGTCTTTACCATTATCAAGAATTACCTTATTAGGAGTTTCATATCCAACAGCTAAATCCTCAATAAGTTCACGACGTGTCATAATATCATTTCGTTTCGGAAGTTCCGCACGAAATCTTTTCATATCTAAATAAGTAATCGCAGCAAGAGGATTACCTTTAACATCTTTTGGTTTATAATGCCGTCTAAAAGCATCAGAACTTTCGCGAGTAAAAGCAGCTTTAATCGCATCTATTGCTTTAGGATTACCAGCATTTTCTTCGATATATTCATCAATAAATCGAAGTGTTTGATTATACTTATCATTTACAAGTTCTTTTAAGGCTTTTACTGGATAATAATATTCAGCAAGTTTACGTTCTTTTTGGTCAGCCTTAAAGAAACTATCAACCCTACTTTCACTTTTAAGCATAAAGTTAAGGTCAATCAAATTAGTAGCAATTTCATTATATTCAACAAAATTACCAAGAACACTAATCTGACGTAATAACCAATCTGCTGTACGATTATCACGATTTTTAATATTATCTAATAATTCCTCAGTAGTTTGATAACCATATTTACCACTGATTTCATTAATAGTAATATTCGGTAATTTATCTTTCAGTTCATTGAGCTGTCCAACAGTAAGAGTTTTGGTTTTACTTTTACCACTTGCGACAGTCATTATGACATCATGAGATTCAACCGGAGTAATTTCTTTATTAACAATTAAATCAGCATAAATCTTAGCAAGTTCTACACTATAATCAGAACGAATTGCTTCGACAGCATCAAGAATTGTAAAATTGCCACGACTTAATGATTGAACTTCCATTCGATTAACTGCTTCAACAATAGCAGGTTGATGAATAAAAGCATCCTCATTAGTAAATCTATTGGGTTTATCATTATAAAGTTCAATAGTAACACCAGACGATATAGCACGAGCTACACTTAAAGTATGGACATTAAGATTAAATCCAAGTCCAGCTTTAAGAACATCAAGAATACCAGAAGTAAACTGATTCATTTGAAGTTCAACTCGTTCACCACTAATATCCAAATGTTCATTAAGTGCATCATTATTAATCCAAACATCATTAACCCAAAGAGCATTTTCTTTTGGCAATAATTGGATATTTTCAGCACCATATCGTTTAGCTAAAAACTCTTTATATTTACTTGTTAATCGAGGTACACCTTTATCACTTATAGTGTACATTTCACTTCTATCAGCAAAACCCTTAGGTATCGGTAAAGAATTAAGACTAATCTTACGACGAATACCTTTAAGTAATCTACCATGTAAAGTAGAAATTGTTGCAATTAAAGTATCGAAATTAACAGAATGACCTTTAAGAACTGTTGAACCCATACTCATGTTATTAAGAGTAATCTTATCCATAAGATTATTAGGATTCAAAGTTTTAAGAGTATAATTCCAAAGAGCATTATCACGGTCAGATACAGCTTGAATTTCAGCCATACCATTAGGTTTATTTACTTCTTCAGCATGATTCGGATTAGAAAGAACTGCTGTAATAATATCAATTAAATGATTATCACGAGCTTCTCTACTATTCAATTCATAAATACTCTCATTTTTAATAAAGTCTTTTGTAAAAGCATTAAATGCTTTATCAATATTACTTTGAATAGCACTTAAATGAGGAACAATAGTTTTATCAGTATCCTCAACAAGATATTGGAATTTTGATTTAATAGTATCAAAATTACTAATTGTATCAGGAGAAATATCAATAGTAGCTAACTGACTATTAACATTCTTAACAAACTTAATTAAATCATTAATTGCTTTATGAGCACGAATTAATAAATCCGAAGTATAAGCACGTTGAGTTTGAGTGTAATTACCAAAATCTTCAGTAACACCATCTCGCTTATTAGCAAGATATTCTCGAACTAAACTATTTATATCACCGTAATTCTTTGCAAATCCATACTGTAAATTATGCAGAATAGATTTAAGAATCTTAGTATATTCCGAATTACTTTTAACATCTTGTAAATCCTCTTTAATTAATTCAATGATGTTATTAAGAGGAGATTGATTTGTATTAGTAGGTACTAAATTAGGATTATAATATCGGCTAATCCACTTAACAATAACATTAAAATTATGACTTGTTAAATTAGTAAATTCTTGTGGAGTAGTAGCTAATTCGATGTACTTTTGCTTAAATACCGACCGTGTGAATTTACCCCCTATTTGGGCCTGCGAGGCATCAAATTTCGACTTAAATTCGACAGGTATATATTTGTCTTGCTCAAAAATTACATTGCGATAGTAGGCGTAAATCGAGTCAATATCAAAGTCCCAGCCAGTACGAGTAATAAGACTTTGTGGAAATATAGCTTGTGTAGCATTATTATTAAGAAAACCAACAACTTCAAATACAACCATTGATTGTTTACCCTCGGTAGGAATACGAATACCTATCATCCGACGAGCTTCAACATCAAGTTTATCAATATCAACAGTTATAATATCTTTAGTTGTACCATCTTCATTAGTAATAGTTTTAACAGTACCAATATTTTTATAGAAATCCATTTTCCACGGATTAACTATAACTTCTGCATAATGGTAATTTCCATCCTCACGATATTCAGCTTGTAATTCAAGACTTCTACCAGTTCGTTTACATTCTTCAATAAAACTTGAAGCATATGTGATAGAACCATTAGCAACAAGTTCATCAATAGTTTTATTGTAAAGTTCTTTATCAGAATAGAACTCATTATGTTTGATTAACTCATTACTTGCAGTAAATATATCTGCTCGAATAGGAGCATGAAATCCGGGAAGATATTTATTAATAACTTGTTTACTTAACATAGAAGCAAGTATCTTCTCTAATTTACCTTTAATAACAGGATAAGATAAAGGCATAGTCGGAAGACCATCTTCTTTAATTTCAAGAGCTTTTCGAATAGTTATAGCATCAACATCATCCGATATAATTTCTTGAAAACGATTAACAAGTTTATTTATATCAATTTGAATAGCACCACGAGCATCAGTTCGAATTTCACCATTCTCATCAATACCACCAATATCGTAAAGTAATTGCATAGCATCTTCACGAATATTAGTAGCTAATGTCTTTTGAAATTCATCAAACAGTTCTTTACCAGTAACATTTTTGCCATCTAATTCATAAATAGCATTATTCCAATCAAAACCTTCCATAATCTGCTTAACTAACTGACCACCTAAGATAGTAGTTTCATCAAGCAAATCAGCTTTAATATCTTGTTGAATAACAAAATCACTATCTCGCATATAAAGAATAGACCTATCATCTACTCGATTTAGTGCTTCAATATCAAGACCACCTTGGTCATTATGAATTTTAACTGGTGTAATACCAGATACTTTAACAGCAGAAATAGGACTAACTTGGTCAATATTATTTTGAATCATCCAATCATATAATTGACCCATAGCACTACCTCGTGTCATACTTTCAAAAAGAACAACAGTCGAGTCTTTAATCTGAACACTATCTACTTCATCAGCAAATATATCAACTTCATTACCAGTTACAGCCGGAGCATGATAAAAATCACCACGGCGACGACGAGTTGTACCAAACAATTTAACTTGTTCTACAACCTTAGCGTAAGATGTAGGATTAAATGTTTTAGTTGGGTCTTGTAAATCAGTAATATATTGATACAAAGGTTCGCTCGGATTCCAACGACCAGTAGCTTTCAAAAGTTTAATAAGACCTACATCAGTCATAATAGACTGAGAGTCATTGATAGTAGCAGTAGCACGATAAGCATCCAAAATAGCTTCATTTTGAATACCCATTTTATCAAGAATATTGCTATTGAAATTCATATCTTCCATAACAACAACCTTACGAGGAGTATCGTTATGAATTGAATCAATAGAATTAAGACCATTCTTAATAACTTGTGCTACACGTTTATTGAGGTCTACTGTATCTTTATATTCTTCAATATCACCATTAAATATAGCGTTCATACTATGATTATAGATAGTATGATTAAGTAATACTTTAAGTAAACTTAATCGAACACCATCATTATCCATAATATCATAAGTAGCAAGAACATGCTGACGAGCGCTATTTAACAAACTTTCTTTCTTTAATGTAGGGATAGTATCAAGAGTATATTCTTTACCATCAGCTTTGCGACGTTTAATCCAATCATTAGCTTTCTGATTATATACTTCTTGAACTAAATCTGCTAAATAACTATCGAAAGTAGTAACGACACTTGTATCAGTTTTGATATTAGTATCGTAAATACTTTTAGCAATATTTTCAAAACTATCAACACCAGTTGTAGCATTCCAACGAATGTAAGCAGTTACGAAATCACGAATATTACCAGTATTAGCAACAAGATTTTCATCGTAAGGTTCATTACGAACTTGTGCAATCATATTACGATAAACTTCTGTAACATCTACATTATTTATCTTTGCAATATGAGCAGGTAATGTGATATTCTTACCATTCTCAATATAAGTAATATTCAAAAACTGAAACGCCTTACCAGTCGGAATACCTTTTGCATCATAAATAGCTCTACCATTCCAATACTTTCGATTATGACGAGTTTTCATTTGAGCAAGATTCTCGTCACTATTATCTCTTAATTGGAATATAATTTGTCCAAAAGTATTAAACTTAAAGACATCACTATTTACAATCTTTTCGATAGAATGAAAAATATTAGATTCTTCATTTATTGGATTATCTGTTATACGAACAAACTTATTTCGTGCAACAAGATTATCTAAATATTCAGTAACATAAGAATATATACGAGGAGCATGAGTAGCTAATCTACTACTAATACCATTCATCGGCAGATAAATATTTAATCCACGAGAAATAGCATCATTAATAAAAGGAACTACTCGACTTTCAAAATCTTTTACATAGGCATCATAATCTGCATCAGTAAAATAATCTGTTGTCGTAGGTTTATTCGGAGTAATATTCTCACCCTTGAAACCATCAATTTCGATAGTATTTTTAAGACCTCGAATAGATTCTTGTCCAGATGTTGCTGGAGCACCTATTGCACGACTTTTAGTATTACCTGAAAAGATAAATACAGATTTAGGATGTGCTGCAACAGCCGCAGGTGTATAATTAGAACCAAAAGTCTTAACGTGAATTGAAGTACGAGGCTTAGAAGAATCTTTAATAAATAAATCATCGACTTCAAGTCGTTTTGTAGTCATCATATAACTACGAGGACTATCAGATGTTAAAAATACATATTGACCAAGCATATTAAGAATAACTTCGGTATATGTATAAAGAGCACCTTGTACTTCACGATATTTCAGACCTTTGTTTCCAATCTTAACACCATTAAATGCAGATAATGCAAATTGATAACGACGTTCAACATCAGAAATAAATGCAGGATTTACTTCGTATTCACCAATACTATTTTTAGTGAATATACCAAGACCAGTCTTTTCATCATAAATAAGAATATTATCTTCTGCACCCGGAGCAGTTAAAGTCGGGTCATTAAGATAATCCTTAAATATATGCTTGATATATTCAGTATTTACACCTGTACGAGTAATAAATCCACGAAGGAACTTTGTAAGCATACTATCATACTGAGGTGAATAATTAAGTTTACCTTGAACATCAAGATAACTCATATTCGTAAAACTGTTAAAATCATAAGTAGCAATTTGTGCTAATGAATATAAATATCCATTAATATTATGTGCAGGAATTTCTTTGCCACGATATGTATTAACACGATGTTTAGTATCATTAACTACATTTTCAAGAAGAGAATTAACTCTTGAATATACTTCATTAACATTATCGTTTGCATTATAATATTGAGTAAGAGCATCACGAGTAATTGCTAATCCTAAATAATTAATTACAGACATCTGTTTATCTAACAGAGCTGCTTTATCAATCTTACTACGTTTTGAAATAGGTTCAAAAATACGTTTAGATTTAGGATTAGTATAAAGTACATCATTTAGATTATTATACAATCCAAATTCAATATTTGTACTTAAAACACTTTCAAATCTATCAATATAAGTTTTAACACCAAATGATTCTCGATTATTCTGATAAATAGTAGCATTATTACCACCTTCTAATGCCATAATATTTACAGGAATAACAGCAAGTTTAATTCCAGAAATATAAGCATTTACAAAAGAATTATCATAATCAGAAGCAGCAGAACCATCATCTTCAAATACTCGTTGGAATATTTCAAGAATAGGAGTAAACTCATCATTTATAGCTGCAAGTTGTTGCAATCTATTATATACATCTTGAGGTTGAATATCGTAAAGATGTGCCTCAATAAGTTTATTCCATAAAACATTAATATCAATAGGAGCAGGAATATATGCTTTATTAGCAGTTCTATTTTTGAAATTACTCGAACCTACAAGAAGAGCTATTTGAGCTTTAACATGAGATGCTAACGTATTCTTTCTATCAATACGTTCTTTTTGCAAATCATCCCATATTACTTCAATATCTTCAATAGCATCGCGTTGTCCTTCTTCTGTACTTTCATCATTGACAATCTTATTATTTTGATAAGCACGCTTGCGATTAATACCATAGTTCTTATCAATATAATCAAGAAAATAATTAAAGATTTGACTATTACCTTTATTCAAATCTGTAAGTACATTTGCTACAAAAATATCGTTAAATCTTGTAGGAATAAAATTAGGTCGAGCTTTATACTCTTCAAGTTCTTTATTAAACTCAGCAAGAATTAAAGCCTTAAATCCACTACGAGAAACATCTCGATAATTAGCTCCAAAACGAGCTTGTCTTTGTTCCGCAGTAAGACCTTTTAACTTAAAATAAGCAGCAGTTAAAACACGAGCCATATAGGCATAATCCATCTCATCAAATGTAGCAGTATTTACAATAGATGGATTAAAAGCATGTTTAATATCAAGACCTAATGCGTTACCAAGAGATTCAAAATCTTTACGAATATCTTCACTATAAGTTTCATCTGTCGAAAGAGCAGCTAATACAGATTCTAATTTAAGTTCTCCACTTGTATAAACGGGATAACCCGTAGCTCCATAAGGAGTACGGGCATCCGCTTCTGCATATAAAAACGCTGTAAGAATACGACGCTTAAAAGCATTCTCTAATGATACGTCAGCATTATCTTCAGCATAACCTCGAATATTATTATAATCTTTAATAGTAGGTAAAACACCTTTTTCCATTAAAGATGTAATAATATCTTCAATAGGCTTAGTCTTAAAAGACTTCATTTGATGATAAAGACCAGATTTCTCAAGTCTTCCATCAGCAGTTAAACGATAAGGTTCAGGACTACATTGTGCATTCATAAACTAACAAATTTTGTTATTATTGTCATCAATATATTTATCAATAAATTCGATTACATATTCACCGTTTGAAGATACAACATTTTTCTGATTATTCAAAACATTTTCAGAACTATTTGAAAAAACCTGACCAGTGGGCGTCAAACCCACTCCCCCACCGGGTATCACTATGTTCGGGCCAATATCAGAAACATCAAGACTATTAAGTGTTTCAGAATTATTGTCATCAAACGTAATTTCACTGTCATCATCAAGAAAATCTAATTCAGCTTGAGCTACTCTTTGGTTTTCTGTCAGAGTTTCATCAGGTGTTTTAATAGGTTCTGTAACTGATAAATTATCATGTGTTGCATCATTTGTAACATTAGTTTGATTAGTTGTAACTGAGGTTGGCTCCGCTGCTGGGCTTCGCCCAGCGCTCCGCTCCCCGGTGGGAGAGGAGGTTGCACGCCCACTGGTCGGACTTTTTGCGCGTCGGCTATTCACACTATCCAAACTATTAATTACTATATTTCGTACATTATTAAGTAAACTATTATCTGTAATTGTATCTATACCAATAACAGAAAGAATTGCATCAATAATTTTATCCCAAAGACTTTTACGTTTCTTAATCTTCGGAGCTTCTTCTACAATAATCCTATTTGCCAAATTAGCAAACTGTTTATTTGTAAAAGTATAAGTAACTATTTCAGCAGGAGTTTCACTTAATATTTTAAGATATGTACGAAGATAACCAAGTTCAAGTTCAGTTAAATCGCTCTTATATTTAGTATTAAATTCTTTAGAATCAACTTTAAATGCAGTGTCATTAATATCGCTAATTAATGTAGCAAGTTTATCGTATAATTCTTTAGAATTAGCTTGTTGTTCAAAATATTTATGAAGAGATTCATGAGTAATATTAACACCTAAATCGGTAGCAGTAAAATCACGTTTAGTAAGTTTATTGCTATTGATAACGATAGTTTCAGTACCTTTATCATATTGAGCAATTATGAAATCTTGTTTACTTGATAGTTTCTTAATACTGAAATTAGTTTTACCATCAGCATAAATTCTATCATATAATTCAGCGATTCTGTTAGCAACATCTTCAGATACAAAATCAGGTATAACACCTAATACTCTAAGACCTGCTACTTTATCATCTGTAATATTAACAAGTTTTTGATACCAGTTTGTTTCAGTATCATTTGTCATTGAACTTAATGTTGTAATTGCTTTAACAGCAAATTCTTTCGTCATATCTTCTGATTCTCGAATAGGATTATCAGAACTTTCAGATTTAAGTTCAAAGAACATTGCAGGTTGAATAGAATCAATAGTATAATTGGTAACAACATTACCATTGGTATCTCTAATTCCAATAACACTTGTCGTTAAAGCGCCGGTATCAAGAATAAAATCTTGCATCGAATCAAATGTTGAAGAAACAGATTTATCAACAATACCTTGTTGTTTAGCCCAATCAAGTATTTTAGATTTATATTGACCTTTAACTGCTGCATAACCATCATCTGTTTTAACACCGTAAGTATAATGGTCGCCTTGCAATGCAGTAGTAACACTACGTTGCATATTACCATATAGTTTACGGAATAGATTATGATTAAGTAAATCAGTTAAATCTTTACCAGTAATACCTCTTGCTTGCAAATCAATTACAGCGTAAGTTCCTTTATTAGATTTACTCTTTTCAATAATACCATTTAATTGAGCAAGTTCTCGTGCTGTAAAAGGACTCTTAGCAATACGAACTTTTGAAGTAGTTCTATTAACTGGAATTACTCTACGACTTAATCGAAGTTTAACAGGAGTAAATTTATCACCAGATTTAGTATATTCAATACTAATTCTATTGATATAACTTATTCCATTTCCAAGTATATTCTTTTTACGAACAACTGTTTGGAAATCTAAATGTTTAATATAACGAGTTTTTCCAGTAGCAGGGTCTGTATTTTCATAAAGAGAACTGATATTAAACCATTCAGCTCCCGGAACTCCACGATTATAACTTGTAATAATAGCTTCCGATAAAGGAGCTAATCGACTACGAATATTAGCATTATGAGCTTTAGTTCGAGTCTTATTAGTATCATCTACAAGAGTATACAGACCAGATTTAGCATCAGTTGGAAGAGATGTAAACGTAGCATCTGAAATAATATCACTCATAGTTTGAGTAACAAATTCCATAGCAGCTATATTAAACGGTGTATCTGCAACATCACTTGCTAAATTACCGCGATGTAACGGAACATAACTTTTTCCATTTTCACCAGCGTTAGCCTGAATTTCTGCATACATTTGGAAATGCCTATCAGATGAAGTAATTTTATCTTCAACAATAGGATTATTAAATGCAGTGTCAGTAGTAAGTGATGAAACTAACATTAAACCATCAGCATCAGGCTGACGTTGAATAATATTAACAGCAGGTTTACCATTAACTGTAACAGTGCGTTGCATCTCCTCATTTACATTAGCTCGATAACCACTTGAATCGGCAAATGTAATAGGAGATTTATTAATACCTTTTAATACTAAAATTGCAGAACCTTTTTCTTTAATTTCAGTAACAAGTTTTTGACTTTGAATAAAGTCATTTCCAAGTTTAGTATTTAGATTCTGATAAGCGTTCTTGATTCTAAGTCCATAACGAACATAATCATTAAGATTTTTAAGTCTTACGTTATAGAACATAGGACTAATAAGATAATAAATCTTATTTAAGTCAAGAGCTTCGATATCAAACGCTTCTGGACTAACACCTTCGACTTCGGTATTATATTGGATAGCTCCAATAAAAGCATTGATTATTTCAGAATGTTCAGTTTTTGATGTATTACCATATTTATCTAATTCTTTAATAATTGATTTCAGTTTTGAAACAACTGAATCAGAATTTTGTTGTTCACGAGTTAAGGCTTCAGTATATACTTTATAAAACTCTTTTGTTAAGTTAAATATTGTATCACTTCCACCAGTTTTTCTGATAATAGTATCTACAAATTTAGATGTTCCATAAGAATTACCAAAAGCAGAATCGTATTGATTAACTCCACTTTCATCAATTCTACCTAATTGGATTCCATGATAAGTTTCACTATCACCTAAACCAATTCGTTCAATTAATAGTTTCTTACTATTTACATCTAAATTGACATCGACATTACCATCTTTATAAGTAACTTCAAATTCCTGACCTTCGTGTAAAGTTCTTAAAGCATCAAATAATTCAGTAGCCTTGAATTTAACACCATTAACTGTAATGTTGTTTTTAATAACACGAGTTTTAGGATTATAATATTCAGGACTTGTGATAATCTTATAAACTTCAGGTGTAAGACGACGTAAACCTTTGAAACCATTAGTTTCAAATTCACGTTGAATATGAGTTTTGAAGAAATCACTTAAAAACTTACCACGAAGATTTAAGTTACTATCAAGATAAGCACCGTCTGTTGTTTGAATAGGATTAGCAATTCGTTTATTAATAATATCAAACAAACGTTTAAGAGCATCAAGTTGTTCTTGTGGAACACCATTCTTACTCATTTGCTGATATATTGTATTAACATTTACATCATTTTTGAAATATTTAAGTGCATACCAGATAGGTTCATAATATTTGATAACATCATTACGACCATCTGTTTGCTGATATATAGAATCAAGAATATCTTCGTAAGTATAAACGTGATTATCAGTAAATATCTGACGACCATCAAGTTTTACAATAGTATTTTCAATAGCATCAAGAGCATTACGCATTGAATCACTAATATAATAACGATAGTCATTAGTATTAAACTCATCTCTTGATTCAGTATCATCTATAAAGTCAGAAACACTGTTAGCAAGTACATCAAGACTATTAAAAATAGATACATCATCGTTTAATTCAGTACCACTTTCAAAATTATAATATCTCGAAAGAATAGAATAAGCCATTCGAGCATTTCTTAATAAATCAAGAACATTACTTTGACGAACAGCAGTAATAACATCTACTCCAGTAAGATTCAAAGCATCAACATCAGATACCAAATAAGGTTGAATTGATTGAGCTAATGTATGAAGTTTTGTACGAGTAGGAAGATTAGGAATAGCACCATAGTCTAAAAACTCTTTTGCTAAATTATTTACGGCAGTAGCAAATTCCATAATTTTAGAAGTTTGACTACCAAAGCCATCATCATTTACAAGAGCATCATGTAACGGACTATCTTCATCTTGTCTAATAGCACGAATTTTACTAATAAATCTATTCATCACACTATTAATATATGCGATATTAGTTTTGTAAAATTCAGTTGTACTTTTAGCTACTTCATTAATAATACTATTTTTGAATAGAGTTATCTTATGATAGAAATTTGAATATCTAACAGTATCAAAATTACTATTAAGATTTTCAAATTTAATTTGAGTAAGACCTTCAATTTGTGCTCGAATTACATTATGGTCTACATTAATATTCTTAAGAGTTAATTTACCATCAGTTATAATATAATTATTGTTAAGAACATTAGCAACGTTAGCAATATAGTCAGCAATAGCTTCACGCATTTTAGCATTTTCCTCTTCACTATAACCAACTATATCACCACCGTAAAGATTCCAAATCCAATCTTTAAAAAGATTAGATTTAAGATTGTTTGCAATACGAATATTACTATCTGATAATAACTGTTTTACACGATTAGCTTTTTCTAAATTCTCATTACTAATTTCAGTAGGTTGATATTCATTTATCCAACCAATAAAATTACCAATAATATTAGTTCGTAACGTATTAAGTTCAGTATTATCAATAGGAGATAATAATGCTTTATAAATATCACTATTAGAATTAGATAATTCTTTATGTAGATTTATAATAGTATCTAAATAATGATTTTCAAATTCATCTGCCGAAAGTTTATCTTGAATACTATAAAGTGTTTTATAAATAGCATCAAATTTAGTTTGAACTTCACTTCGAATTTCAGTAATATCCATACCTGCAAGTTCTTTTGCAGAATATGTATCTTCTTTACCAGTCGCATCATCTTTTATAGTAACCATTACAGCATTAAAATCGGTTTCGTCGTCGGTTACAACCTCGATTCTTTGCACGGTTTTGGGCGATTCTGCGACATTAAATTTTGAGCCTACCGAATATACCTTATTTTTAATATCGACGGTATTTGGGGCCTCGCTGTCATCAAGAGAGTACGAAATCCCGTTACTGTCTGTCAACACCTCGGTAGTAATATTTTCGGGTTCTTGACTTGCTTCTTGATTAGTAGTTTCAGCAGTTTCCTCTACTTTATCTTGAGCTTTTTCAATCTCTTCTTGTTTATCATAAACCTCTTTAAGTAACTTACTTCGTTCAGCCATAATCTCATCTCGATTATTAACATTTTCTTCGAGAGCCATTACAGCCATACTCAGTTGAGTTCGAGCTTCTTCAAGAGATTTATATGTTTGATTATTGTTATTGCGAGTTTCACGCAAACGTTTTGCAGCTTCATTATATTCAGCTACATTGTTATTTTCACGTTCACTCTGTTCTGCAATATCAGCATTAATTCTATTAAGTCTTGTATCATAATCAGCTAAATCATTTTCAAATAATTCAATCTTCCTACGAGTATCAGCAATCTCTCCATTATGAATAGCAAGTTCTTGTTCGTATTGGAGTTTACCAACTTCTAATTCTGCAATAGCCTGACGAGCATTTGCAATTTGTTGTTGTAAACTTAAAATAGATTTCTTACTATTTTTAATTTCAAGAAGATAAGGTTTACGAGCTTTACGATTAGGTTGTTTTGTACTGATAGCACCTTGATTAGCAATATAAGTATTTAATTCATCAATTTGAGATTGCAAACCATTGATTGTATCTTTAATAGTTTTAATTTTATTTACTAATCGAGTACGTTTACCTTTAAGTGTACTAATCGCTTTATTACGAGTTTTATCTTCAAGCTGAGTTTTATAATCTTCAATAACTTTTTGCAGTTCTTCACGTTCTTGTTCAAGAACAGTTTTTTCTACATTTAAGCTATGAAGTTTACTATCAATAGCTTTAAGAGCTTCATCTCGTTGCTTACGAAGATTAGATGCTTCAATATCGAAAGTTTGAATATCAGTATCAACGATAGCTAATTGACGACGATAATAGTCAAGTAAATAATCATCAGTTGATGCCTGAACTTTAAGAACATTGTCGAAAGGATTACCCCAACTTAAACCCATATTACGAGCATGAATATCTCGCATAATAGTAAATTCTCTACGAAGAGCATCTACAACAGGTCGTTTGTTAGCACCGTAAACTTCTTCAAGTTGAGCATCTGATAATTTATTTAATTCATCAAAATATTCAACAGCATAATTGAACCCATTAGCAGAACCAATTCTACCCATAATACCAACAAGCAAACTTGAAGCAGGGTCAGTAATAGTTCTGTTAACTTTTGGAGTACCATCACTATTCATAACTTGATTACCAGCTTCATCTAAAACTGGAATTTCAGTTACTTTAATATTCATATCACCGTCAAAATCAGCAATAGCTGCGGCAGTATCTTGAATACCATTTATAATGTTAGTAGCTCGCTTATTTTCAGCTTCTTGTTGAGCTTTACCATTAAGTATTCGTGTAACACCATTACGTCCAACAGACATTACACCACCACCGATAGCACCCCAAATAAAACTATCCCATGAAGAAGCTTGTTCAACAAGTCTTCCCATACGAGCTAACGGAGTTAAAGCAGCAGTTTCATCTTCAATTCCAAGTTCTTTTTTTGCAGCAATGACACCTTCATTAAGTGCCATATCAACTCGCATCTCTTCAAGACCTTCAGATAAAGCAACAGAAAAGAAATCTTTTGTTTTACGAAGTCCAACACTCGGAATGAGTTTACGATTAAGTTTAGATGTTTCACTATCTAAAACAAAAGTCTTACCTTGTTGTGCAAGACCTTTTATATTACTTCTTAAACCTTTTTCAATAGAAATACTATTAACTGGAGCTTCTTTAATACCACGAAGCATACTATTGAGTTCAATAGCATTAAATAATACTCCATAAGCCCAAGCATCATTGTAACTTTCAGAAGCATAAACAGATGCAAACTTACGAGCATCATCTTCACTGAAACCTAAATCGAGAGCATATTGATATTGTTCATCATAACCACGAACAATTTCTTCCATACTATCAAGATGTGCTCCATATAAAGTACCGATTATCTGTTGAGTATAAGGGTTTTGTAATGCACGACCTGCTTTATTCAATGTAGAACCTAAACGGCCAACACCGTTAATCATGGTTCCTAATTTACCAACAGCTTGTAAAGCTCGCATTTGTCCAATAACAGGAAGCATAGATGCGGCCGCAGAACCTACGGTAGGAAACATATTTGCCCACCAAGTAGCATCACCCATACCACCAGCAAAACCACCTTTTTGAGCTTGTTCTGTTTGATAAATAGGCATTGTTTTACGACCCCAATTTTCAATATCTTTACCTATTCTCTGCCATTCAGAACCAAGACCTTCGTTAATAGCTTTGTCCCATTTATATTTGGCATTATCATCCCATATTTGACTAATAGCACGATATGTAGTAGGAAAGAAATTAAGAATACTACCGATACCAGTAATAGTACCACCGAGAATAGTAGTTCCTAATTGACCAATGGCATTCTTAGTTAAATACCAACCACTCTGATTTTGTGCTCTATTTTCATTAAGAACGCTTAAATCGAGATTAGGATTGACTTGACCTCGACCTAATATATTTTCATATTCAGAAATATTGAATTTTCTAATAGCTGATAATTTTGCACCACGAGCATGTTCAGGCTCCGGCATACTATACGGTAAAACAGGAGTAGCTCCTACTCCTTGAATTTGTGTTTCAGAAGGAGTAAGAGCTTTCGAACCTGTAATAGGAATCTTAATATCTGTTAAATTTGGCATAGTTTAATATCCTATATTAGCATTATTTATTTTATTCATTTGAATAGCCTCAGCCGCTTCTTGCATATCAAGAATAATTCCATATTGAGTTAAAATATATTCTGTGATAGGCTTTAGTGCTTCATTTATGTTCTCATAATATTGAATGTTGTTAGGGGTCATGCCTTTAATTGTATAAAGACTATTAGGAATTATGTTATATCCAAACTCTCCATAATGAACAGAACCATCAGGATATTTTAATCCACTAATATCTTTTATATAATAACCTTGTGTTGTTCTACCAATCTCAACTTTACGACTATTACCGTCAATACTATTATAGAAAGGTTCGTGAATATTCAAATCATATTCAACTTTACCTAAATCATCAACAGTTCTTTGAAGGTCTGCGATGTTTGCAACAGCAGGACTATTATTAGCACCAGTAGTATTGAAATCAATAAATCCCGAAGCGTATTGAGATTCAATCATTCCAGCACTACGTTGTAAACCTTCACCACCAATTTTAGCATAAGGTTTAATATTACGGTAATTATCAAGAATTTGACGAGCAATAGTAGAAGGGTCTACTTGTTCGGAAAAAATAATATTACCACGAGCAGCACCAGTTTCATCGAAAAGAGTAATCGCATATTCATTACGGCCTTCACGAGCTGCAATTCCATTAGCAATCGGACTAACTTCAGTCTTATAAATATCATAATCAAGACCAAGTTCTTCACCCGAAAGAGGTTTAGAATTTTTAGTAGCGTTACTTTGACGAGTTACACTTGTACCTTTTGAATTAGTAGTTGTCGAAGTAGGAAACGCATCAAAGTTCATATACTTAGCTAATTGCATTCCGGTAAGACCAATACCTTCTCCAGACGGAGTTTGAACAACACTAATATTACCAGCACCTTTTTTCCAATTTACCATAGCAGCTGCCATGTAATTTTGTTGGAATCTTGAAGGATTAGCAATAATCTCACGAGTTGCTGTAAATTCAAGAGGTGCATCAGCAATAGCTTTACGATAACGATTTGAAACATTATCTGCTGCATTAGCCAGTGTAGCTTCAAATTCTTCTTTTGTAAGTATACTACTTGGATATATAGCTACTCTTCCATTAGGAGTTTTATAATATCTTCCACCTTCTGGAGTCATAGGAATTTGTCCAGTAGCTTCATTTCGTATATAACCATTATTTATATAATCAAGATAATCTTCATAATTTGAAATACGATTATCAAGAATTAATTGAGCTTGAGTATCACCAACTTTATACCAACCTAAGAAACCAGATAATTTATCTCGATGTTCTTTCCAAGTATCAAATACAGAATTAAGCTGAATTTCGTCAGAACGAAGTTTAGCTTGAAGATTATTATAATTACGTTGAGCAGTCTGAACTTGTAAAAGCTTACCTTTAAGATTAGCTGCTGTTTCTTCGTCAAGACCTGCTGAATCAACTAATCTTTCAGCAGTAGAAATATTAAGTGTTTTAACAATATTACCATCTCCCGGATTAAGACCTAAAATTCTAAGTTCATCAGATGTAAATATCTGATTCATAGAATTTGAAAGTTTAGTCATTTGGTCAGTAATTTCATTACGACGATTAATGTTTTCTGCAACACTATCACCAGTAACTTCAAAACCACCTAATGTATCAAGATATGGAGCATATTGTTGAAGAGTTTCAAGTTCTTGCTGTTTACCTTTTGCACGAGCTTTAATATAAGCTGCATAACCGGGATTAGCAATTAAACCAACCGTAGTTTTAATATCTTGATAAGAATATAAACCTGCGGCAGCACCAGCTAAACTTTGAATATTATTGTTAATAAATTGACCAGACAAAACACTTTGTGTAAAAGCAGTTCTATCGAGATTCTCAATATCATCAGTAGCACCAAGTACACCTTTAGCGTAACTTTCAAACATTTTATCTACATAATTCTGTAAACCAGCTTGAATAAGTTCAGGTGGAACTTGAGCTTTATTCTGTAATATATCGAGAACATTAACTCCATATTCTTTATTAACAGTATCTAACAAAGTTTTAATTTCAGTGGGTAATTTAGAATTAACAGTAAACTTACCGTCTCTTGTAGGAGCACCAAGTTCATTTACGTTAATACCTAAACCATTAAGAGCAAACATTGTAGGATTACCAGCGAATAAAGGAGCATAATCTTCTAATTTATAATCTCTTAAATGTCCACCAGCAGAACTATCATCTTTTACAAATCGAGTAAGAGCATCTTGATTCTGCCAAATAGTAGTAAGATAATTAGTATAATCAGGATTAGATTTGAGTAATGACATAGCATAACTCATAATCTCTTGTTCTGTAATACCTTCTCTTTCACTACCTGTTTTAACAAAGTGACTTGCTAACTTTTCACCATCAAAACCTGTTGCAACATCTAATCCATACTGACGTATCATATCAGGATTAGTAACAAGATTTTCAAATGATACTTTATCAGCTTTAGCTTTTGAAAGAATATCAAATACGTCTTTTTGATATTTATTTACATCAAACTTTTTACCGATTTGAACTCCATTAAAACCACCGCTTACGACAGTATTAGTTTCTGCATCATAAATAATATCAGAAGATTGTAAACGACTACGAAGCAGGAAAGCATTTTGATTTTGAGTATCCCAATCACTCTTTTTCAAATCTTCTATATATTGCTGTTCTAAAGCGTAATCAGCTTGAACAGCTTTAAGACCTTCATTGGTCAGAATATTCTCAGTTTGTTTATAAATATAATCATCTGCTGCAAACCAATTATCTTGTTCCTTAAATTCATTAGCACCTTCAACAATCTTAGCTCTTTCAGAATCAAGAACTTTTTGTCCACGAGAAGTTGCCTTAATTTGACTTAAAGGATTAGCAATTCTATTAATATAAGCTTCACGATTTTGGTAATACTTTTGATTCAAAGAATTTCCAACAGCAGCATATACACTTCCATAATCTTGTAATTGTGGAGTTTTTAATGTATTAGTATCGTATCGACCTATTGCAATTTCTGCCATAATTTTATAATGATTAGTTTGTAAATTAGTTGTAACTCGTATGGCTCCGCCTGCTGTGCTCCGCACAGCGGCTCCGCTCCCTGGTGGGGCAGGAGGTTGCACGCCCACTTGTCGCGCGTGTTTGTACCACTATTTGTATCATTACAAATATACAAAAAATCGTGAATATCGGACTATCCTATAAAAGAATAATCCGATATATCACGCACTACATTAAGCTCTTTTACGTCTTGCAAGACCACCGCAAGCAAAACCATTTCTCATGTGATTAGTTACTCCACGAGGCCATAACTTTTCATATAAGCGGGCACTTGCGTAATTATTAACTGCTCCGGCAAGACCTTCAACTCCTTGTAACATTCCTTGTAATCCTTGCGTTCTAACTGCCATTAACTGTTGATTCAAGCCGACAGCTTTGTTATATTCATTAATAGCGTCTTGATACATAATTTGACTATTAGCATTTCGAGCATTAACTCGTTCTTGCCTATTCAAATCATATCTTTGACGTTGATAATCTTTCTTAGCTCCATACAGTTTATTTCGAGCAAGTTGAGCATTAATTGCAAGATTTGCTACACTATTTCGAGCAGTTTGAACATTACTTGTGTTATCAGTAATATATCGAGCAGCTCTACGTTCTTGTGTGCCAAGTTCTTGTAATTCCTCACTTATATCATAATTTGTACTATATTGAACAGCATCTACTTTATTACCTTTCGGAACATGAAGTGTAGATTCAAATTCAATAGCCTTTCGATTAGCACGAGTATTAAGAGCGTTACCTACAATTCCAAACAGTGAACTTGCAAGATTCATACCAAGTCCAAATTCATTAAATCCGAACTTAAATGCAGAACCACCGCCAGCACTTGTAGTAGTTTGAATCGGCGGTAAAGTAGTAAGTTTAGGAGCTGAAACTCCAGTAAGACTATAAGGTGAAGCATATCCACCAAACGGTCTTTTCTTTCTTATCATTCCACCACAACGCATAACTGGAGCATCATCACGAAGTCCTAAAGCAGTAGCATAAAGTTCTTGAGCTTCAAACAAATCTTCTGTTTTAGCATCAATAGCTTCAGATTCACCACGAGCTTTATTCATTCTGTAAACTAATTTTTCAATATTACGAACATTTGTTCCAATTTGTAATTTGTTAGTTTTACTCTTATCTAATGCAGACAAAGATAATGTAACTCCATCAGCAAGTTGAATAACTTGAGCTTCTTTTTTACCTTTCATATCAGTAAGTTTCTTTGCGTAATCAGCGAAAGTACGATTTGTTCCGGGAACTTTAATCGTATCACTGAATACTTGACCACCTTCAGGAGTTTCACGAACAACTTCACCAGCATACATTCGACCATTTTTAGCGCCGCCGCCTTCAATTTCCGAATCTCCATATATGATTCCAGTTTCACCAGTAGCAGGATTATATTGTTCATGTGTTTGACCATAAGCAACAACACTATTAGATGAATTAGGAACTACTTGACCGCCGGTGTTTAATTTTCTACGACCAATCATTCCACCTAATTTAGCATAAAATCCTGTACCTTCAGAGTAATTACCAAGATTACTTTGTCGAATAGTTGCAACATCATTTTCAACTTTATCTTGCATATTACCCAAAGTTTGCTGACGTTCCATTTCAGCTTGTTCAGCTAAAAGTTCTTGACGACGACGTTCTTCTTGACGCTTTTTCTTACGTCCAGTAAACAGACCAACGATACCACCAATTAATGCACCGATACCAGCACCGATAGGGCCGAGCCAAGAACCAGCAGCTGCACCAGTAGCAAGCGCCGCAGTTCCACCAACAGCAGCTCCAATTCCTAATCCAGTTCCAGCTCCACTTAAAGCACTACCACCTACGATACCTTCGCCGTCTGCACTATATTTAGATTCATCAATATCATTGGCTTGAACTCGTGTACCCCATTGAACACTACCGGGGTCATTAATACTTGTTCCACCCCAATAGAATTTTCTACGAGGAGTTCCAACAAGTCCACCGAATTTAGCAGTAATACCACGAGAAGTTAGAACTTCATTATTAATCTTATTTTGCATATTAACATAAATTGCTGAATCACGAGCCATCAACTGATTTGCTTTTGCAATACCTTGAGCATTCAAATCAATATCACCTTCAGCATATGCATCATCTAAATATTTAGTTTTTAGACCAACACCTACTCCATCAAAATAATCTCGATTGTTTTTACCAGCGACAATACTTCGATAAACATTACCAGAGATAACGCCACCGAAATCTTTTCGCTTACGTCTTACAAGACCACCACAACGAGCAACTCCACGAGCAGTAACAATTTCATTATTGATTTTGTTCTGCATATTTGCATAAATAAGTTTATCGTTAGTAATTAACTTATCTACATAATTCTTAACCGGGATTCCAGTATCATCATTCTTTCCGCTATGATAAAACATATCAATCATAGCATTACCAAAAAATCTATTACCAGAATCACGAGCCATTCCTAAATAATCAGCGGTAGCATCATGTGTTGAACGAATACCACCGAAATTATATTTTTTACGATTAGTTTTACTCATATCTTCAACATAGTTATCAGGATTATCATCAGTATTAAAATTAGAAAATAATCTATTTCTAATCATATCATAATCATTAGAACTATTAGTTTTAAATATTTCTAATTCAGATTTATCTCTTCTTTTATTACCAGTAGTATATTCTTTAATAATACTATCTGTATTACGTTCATTAGCACCTTTTAACAATTTCTTATATTGTCTAAAACCAGTTCGACCTACTCGATATGCAAGATTAGACATAAGATTAACAATAGGTTGAGGTAAAGTATTGAAATCATCAATACCATATTTCTCAGAATAAATATCACGAACATCATTGTAGGCTTTCGCCATACGACGATTCAATTCAGCATCAATTTGTTTTCTTGTTGCTTTACCTTTTGCTTTAACAGATTTAGTAAAATCAGAAGTATCATTTAACTTAAAACCGGGACCAATAGTTTTAGCACCACCTTCATATGAAGCATAAGGATAATAATATTTACCATCTTTTGAACGTGAACGAACAGTTTTAAGTTTATTATTTTCTTTAACACGAACAAATTCTTTATCACCAGTCAATTCGTTATCCCAAATATGTTGAGAATACTCATTAATATAACGAGTAACTTGACGAAGACTATCAGGATTAACTTTACGATTAGACATACCATTAAAAGTTTGAGTAACGTGACAAGTGGGCGTGCAACCTCCTGCCCCACCGGGGAGCGAGGCCGAAGGCCGAGCCGCACAAGTTGTTACAAATTACCTTTGATTATTACGATTATCAAGAATCCATTCAGGATTAACATCAATAAGTTCCCAAAGTCTGTTATTATCACTATTATTAAACTTCATTATACAATAAACATATTGACAAATGAACTTATTAACATCATACCATTTAGCTTTACGTTTTAATGCAGATTCATCTACAACTAAATCAGTAACCATAAAAGGTATTTGTTTGTGTATATCATTAACATTATTAAATCTCCAAAGATTTACTTTATTAACACCAGTTGTACCATTATACCAAATATCATTAAATTTAACAAGTTTATAACCAGTACATTGGTCATCATTATGAACCAATATAGCATTAATAGTTTTCTCAAATTCATTAATAGTAGGTAACAGATTATTAACAATATCAACTCTGTCTTTCCAAGCAATATTATTTAATAACTTATTATAACTATTATTATCATTAAGAATAAATTTAATATATGATTCTTTAATAAGTTGATTACCAGTATCGTCTTTTAAGAATCGACCATAATTATTTTTAGATATTGCATAAATACCATGTTTATCAAACCAAAATAATCCATTTCGATTGGTAATACCTACGATAGGATTATAGTCATGGAATGAAATCCAAGCATTAGCAATAGGACTAAAACTAATTGTGAACTGTTTATTATTAACATTTTGGACTAAATATAAGATATTAGTATCTTCATTAAATGCCCAAATTCTACCATTATTCTTAAACGGATTAATTACATCTTTTGTAAGATTACCATCAAACCATTTAAGAGCATTAAGAGCAGTCATATTACTTACTTTATCCCCATTGATATTGAAGATACGTCTATGAACTGCATCAATAACAAAATAACCAATAACATTAACGTGAGTATCAAAATAACTTTGACAACCTATATAACCACTGGGACTATATGTAACCTCTTGAGGTTCCATATTAAATATATCAGCTGTACCTAAATACGAAGTACCTTCATCCGTATTAGAAAGTGTATCACGAAGTTGTAATAAATGCAGACCATAAGTCTGTTGAATATAAAGATTTTTATTGTCAGTTTTCAATGCAATAATTTCACCTCGATTAAAAGGCATATCTTTATAATCATCACTTCTAAATAATCGCCAATTAAGATTAGCATTTTCAGCACTCTGCAATTGACTACGAATTATACGATAAGGATGGTCTTGAGTTCCGGGAATTTCTTCAAAATAAGTAAATGTTTCAATACCATTCTCATTATAAACAGGAGAATAACCTTTACCAACACTACTATTTATGAAATTATCAACTTGATAACTTAATTGATAAAATTCGCGTAATTCATTACCACGTTTATCGTGATATTTGAAAGATTTATCTACGTTATTAACACTGAATCGAGCAAGAATATTGAATTTACTTTCAAGAGGAACAGTAAATATCCAACGATAAACAGTAGCATTACTGTCTAATTCTTTTGCTTGAGCATCACCATAACAATAATCGGATGATGGAGCAGTAGCTCGAAGTGTTATATATCCAATAAATGTATCACCAACTAAAGGAGTTGTTACGTCAGAAGAACCTTTAATATTAATTATATTAGATGCAATTTGAAGTTTCTGATTATTAATATCAGAATAAAGTGTTTCAGAATTATTAATTAAATCAGCAATATATCCTCTTGCCCATAAACCATTTTCTGAACCATTACTAAATCCTTCAAAACCTTTTTCGATACGATAATAACTATCACCAGCGATATTATTTTGAGAACTAATATTAGCATTAATATATTCAAGTGAAACATCTTTAGCAGCACGAGAAGTATCAATACTAAGATTATTAATATCTGCATCTAAAAACAAAGTTCCATATTTGTTAGATTCTCCGAATCCATTAAAATCTTCACCATTCCATAAAGCATTAAACACTTTTATATCATCATCAAGTTCTTCATTGATAACAAATTTAAGAACATCAGTTTCAAAATATAGAGGTTTAAGTTTGCCTCGAATACTATTTATCTTATTATAAAGATATTCAAACGTATAAAATCTTGCATTATTACCACCAAAAGGATTTTTATAAGTTTGATTTTTACCAAAATTATTAACTTCAGTATCTCGCATTGCGAAACCTTGTGTAATAATTCGAGAATTATTAATATTGTGTTCAACAAAGAAATAAACTATTGAACTAATATATTTATTCATTAAATCTGTTTTACCAGCAAGATTAGCTTTAATATTGATATTAGGACTTAATGAATATTCGGGTTCCCAAGTAGCAATAGGTGAAAAAATATCAGTGATCCAACTAAAATCAGGAGCTATATCACCTTCAGCAGTTTGTAATATTTTAAATTCAAATAATAAATATTTTGTTTCATTTTCTGCAAGACTAAGAATATTATTATTTGAAATAGAAACATAATTATTATCACCAGGAGTTTCAAATGTAGTATTTAAAATAAGAGATTCAGAAATTTCATAATAATTTCCAGATTCTTCTTCACTTTCATTTTCTATTTGATTAACAATTGAAGTAACATCATAAGCTCGAAGTTCCAATGTAAGATCTTTTGGCAACATAGTAGTATTTTGAATTGCCATGTTACATTGAATACCAATTATTTGACTAACAGCAGTTATATTAGTTATCTCTAAAACTTGAACACTATAACCTGAAGGGTCTAAACCACCTTTAGAAGTTTTATTTGTGTAAGGTATAGGACAAGTTGGTAATCTAACTTTACCTTTAGGAAGAAGTTTTTGTTTAGAAGTAGCTACCGATGAAACATTTGAATTAATAGATAGTGTATAATAACGAACCCTTTCAGATGTAGTAATTTCATCATTTTCAAGTGTTTGTTTAATTTCATCAATAGGAGTAAAAGATACTGAAGGATATACATCCCAATCACCACCAATTATAGTTTCAATTTTTTCCGACCTATAAGGTATCATGTGAGCAGTATCATCGGAAGAACCTATTTTAAAAGATTCAATACCATAAGTATTATCTTTCCAGGGAATATGATGAATATTTACAAGATCACCTTTATAATCATAATATCCAGCATAAAGAACATAAACCTCACCACTTTTAAAATAACGACGAGTTGTATTAATATAATTAGAAACAGGATTCCAACTTAATTGAACATCAAGATTATTCTTTGTGAATTCTTTAAGTTCATCATCAAGTTTACTATAATCAAGAGTCTTTACATTACCTCGAATAAGTCTATTATTGAAATTAACAAGAGTGTTATCTCGAATATATGATATATTTTTAATAAAAATATCATCAAGACTTATAGTTGATAAATATGAAACATCACTTACAATATGAGTAGTACTTATACCACTAATTGAAACATCATCAGTTTCATATGATAATTGAGCTTCATCAGTAATATAAACAATAGCAAATCTACAATGTTTATATTTAATACCACTATTTCTAAAACTAATAGTAATATTTTTATTGATTTCGATACCTAACGCATAATCTTCTTCATAATTACCACAAACAATAAGTGATGTACTCAAAGGAGAATAGTTTGTATAAGTACCATCATCAAGACGATATTTGATTGCTATTTGATAAGCACCAGTTTTAAGATTACCACCGTCTTTAACTTCTAATTGAAGTTCGGGGTAAGTAACATTAGGAATAAGATTGAATAAATCAATATCATCAGATACTACATTTATACCGATTGTAGTATCTTCTCCGTTTTTACCATCATAAAATGGATCTGTTAAATTAATGATTCTGGTTTCATTAGCTGAATCATCAGTACCTTCTGTAAATACAACAATTAAATTCTCTTTATAATTATATATATAATCACCATGAATAGGTCTATCAATACTAAATCCAAATGCTCCAGTACTATATAGACAACGTTTTACAGTTGGATTATTATCATTGAGATCAAGATATATAATAGCGTCATTATTTTGTAAATCAGATTTATCTTCTTCATTCCAATGCTCTACAACGCAAAAAAGTACAACACCAATATTAGTTGAAATTGTACCTATAATGTTATATTTGTGATAAGCAGAATCACTATAAATATAAGGAATAATATGTCGATTTGTCGGATGATTTTCAAGAATATCATCTAATTCACCTATGAAATCAAATCCTCTTTCATTAAAATAACTTTGACCTTTATTATCAATAGTTATATTTTTAGCATATCGTAAAGATTTATCTTGTGCAATATAAGGCGAATTATCTAAATCAAGACCTAAAACTTTCATAATTTCTATTATTCTAATGTACGAAGAATAGTAGCAATATTCTCTCGACGGTCGTTACTAAATTTGTTACAAGAAACTCGAACTTGTATTCTCATTCTATCGAGTTCTATAGCAGGATTTGTATAAGGATTATTTGCTGTAAGACTTACAACTGGATGTTTATAACCTCTTAATAACATTTGTTTAAGAACATAAAGTTTAAGATATTTTTTAAGAGGGCCGTTATTATAAATAAGAGGAACATCCATATTTATAATACTGTCATAAACAATAGGTAAAGCTCTGTATCTTAAATGAATAGTTCCGTAATCAACATTAGTATGAATCCAGTTATTACTAATGTAATAATAAGGTTGTTCTTTATCAACAGGAGCATGATTAAAACTATTGTTTTTATCACCGGGACTTGTTATGTCTGCATTTGGAATACCGGGATAAGGAGTATATGTCGGAACAGTTGTTACCTTTTCAGTAATAGTATCTTTGTTAAACTCAGCTGAATTTTTAAGAACAGCTTTTTTATTATTTATAATGACATCAATTACACCTCGGAAATCCCACGGTAATTGGCAACGATGGTCATCAAATTCAATATCTTTTTCTACATTAGTATAAGCCTGAATAAATTTAAGTTCTTCCAAAGCATTTGCAACCCAAATAGGAAAACGACTTACAAAGTCATCACTTTGTATATTATAATCGTTATACATATCTGGAATTAATGTAGCACTACTAATGAATATATTATTATCAATCATAAAGCATTATTTTGTTTAGGAAGATTATTTCGATATAGTTTAATAGCTTCGTCAGGATGATTAAAACAAATTGCAAGAATTTTATTGAAACAATTAAGTCTTCGATTGGTTGCAATTTCATCAACAGTTTTACCTTTCATTGCAAAAGGTGTTCTGTCAATAGTTTTCTCACCATTTTCGTAAGCACTACTTGTGTGACCAAATTTGAATTTATAATAGACACTTTGTGGTATTCGACCTTTAACTTTATGATATACAGCTTTTATACACCAGTCATAATCATAATATATGAAATAAGGAATACCATTTGGATTATCAGCAGTTCGTATATTAATACCTTGTTCTAATAATTTCTTTTTTAAGTCTTTTGTAGCACCCCAATCGACAACACTACATACATCACCGGGCATCGTCTTTTTATAGTAAACATAAACGTAACCTACGGAACTACCAAAAGAATAATTATTACCTTTACATAGTAAATTAGCTATCTCATTATTAACTTCATCTTGCATATAAGTATACATTTCAGAAGGTAATTCTTTAAGAGCAGCAAGAGTTTCTATATCATCATCAAGTTTATCAAGACGTTCATAAACTAAGTAATTATAACTACGAATATAACTCATTAGTTTAGTACCAAGTAGAGCATCTTGTTTTTTATTAAAATAAATCTTACTACGATTATCAATATCGAATACTACTGAAACATCAACACCGGCTTCTTGATATTTAGCAAGATTATCTTTGATATTATAAATACAATCGTTGCGTCGTTCATAAGCAAGATGTAATTGTTTAATTAAAGAATTAAGTTGTATTTGAACTTCTTTAACAAAATCTCTCCAATAATATTCGTTATCAACCATAATGATAGAAACATGATGTTAATCTTGACCATTACCACGTTGAGCAATAGTAGGATTATTATTATTTGTTTTAATATCCAAATCTTGAGGATAAATACCAAATTCAGTTTTAAGTATTTCTTGAATTATACTTTCAAGCATATCATTAGGTAAAGGTAATTCAATATCTTGACCATCTTCATTCTTAAAGAACGAAAGAACTTCATCAGGATTTTCAAATATACCTGTAATCATTACTTCATTAATTGGTCGTCTATCATCAATATCTTTTGTACCAACTTTTTCAGCAATAATTATATGACCGTTTAATATAATATAAGCTCGTGGATACCCGGTGGAAGAGCAGGTTGGACGCCCACTTTGACGTAGTTTAAGAGATGTAATAGAACTCTCATACATATATCCATTACCAACAGTATCACCTACAAACGCAAAAGGCGCATCACTTTGTATGCGCACTGGTGTAGGAACTTTGTACTTTGTTCCTAACAATCTAATTTTATTAGCAACTCGATATTCAGTAGGAAGAATATCACTATATTTCAACTCTTCAACAGGAGCAATAAAAGTAAGTTTAAGAATATCATCTATTCCATTTTTCTCAACGCTTTGTCGGATACGATTTGCAAACATAGTTTTAATCATATCTTTAACACGTTCTTTAAGTTCGTGATTATTAGGTTGATTAACCATGTTTGCAATACGAGCTGCATATTGATTAAGTGTTCCCATATCTTACTTATTTAAATTCAAAAGATTAGCAATAGTATTTTGTTTTTTCCAAATATATTTTTCATCATCAGGATTAAATCCTTTTACGATATTATATTCAAGAGAAATAAAACCAATAGGTGTTTCTTTAATAGGGTCTTTAATAAGAAAAGTATAAGCAGACTTCATACCTCTACTTTCAAGTTCATCTTTATAACATCTGTCTTGAAACTTATATTTACTAACATCATTACAATAATGACGATTTCTAACAAGAAGATTGTGAAATAAATAAGGAAAATTATTAACAAGAATATCCTTAAAAGATTTCTTATAAGATACTACACAACAATCATAATCTTCACCAACAACAGTGTATTTATCCATTTCTACACCATTAATGAAATGACCGCCATTATGAAAATAAGCAATATAAACAGCATTAGCGTGAATAGTATCTCGAATAGAAGCACATATCTTATCAAGTTCTATATAACAATTACTTTTTTCAATAGTAAGTTTTTGTTCTTTACGTTTAGGAAATAACCATTCTTTTAGATAAATACCAGCAATCGTACTTATGGATGTTATTATAGCTACTATAATAGCTGTATAATCGAACATAGATAGGCGTATAAGAGGATTAATATTAATAGGTATATTATATTGGGCTACTAACAAATATACGTTAAAATAGTCGATTTCCCACCATATTCACTATAAAAAAGAGGTGCTACATTAGTAACACCTCTCACCATTTCAATTCAATCTTTAACAATATAAATTGTTATATTACTAACAATTTATTTCTTCACTTTCTTACCAGTGGTCTTTTTACCACCTTTCTTTCCACTACATGCCATAGTAGTAATCATTTTAATTAATTAATGATTTTGTTTATAATCAGCACCAATCTTTTTTAGAATCGGTTTGAATATCCAACTCCAAGCAACTGGTGCAAGAATAGCAGAATTAATAAGAATTGTAGTATTTTCATATCCACTTGCTATATATCCTGCGGCAATAGCAAAACAACTAATTAACATAACCAATCGTTTAGTCCATGTGCCAACAGATTTATCACCATTAATATCATCTATTACTTTAATGAGTATGTATGTTAAAACATTCACACAAAGCATAAATGATAAATCGAAATGAGTACTGAATAACTCAACGAAATGTTCTACGAGTTGTTCCATTTACCATTTATCAATTTCATCGACCACCATATTTCTTATTTGGAATATATTTTAAGAAACTAAAAGGAAACAATTTCTTTCTAAAATCTTTATCAGATTCTAAACTTCTTGCTTCACCTTCAAAACAAATATCTTTATAAGCTCGATTATAAGGAGGTAATATAATTTCAATTATCCAACTAACAACATAAGCTAATAAAGGAAATATCGCAGTACCAAGTAACCACCACCAAGAAATATTTGTAGTAAGACTTAATATGATACTAACCAAAAAACTTGTAGCAAACAAAGTAATTTGCTGATAACTATGAACCGTTTCATGTCGTTCAACAGTTTCAGTAATTTTATCTTTATATTCAGTTCGTATGATTAACCACCATAATATCGTCATACATAAATACCCTTTGAACGGTAGGAATTTACAATAGACTTTAATCATGATTTTATTTTAATTGAATTTGTTTATAACAACTAGCATGTATAGTATTCATAAAATTTTCAGCAACTCCGCTATCATCAATAACTAAACCATCTTCATAACCTTGTAACTGCATTATCTTTTCCCATTCAGATTTTACTGTCATATGATTATAAACAGTTCTTTGTAAAATAGACATAGCACCTGAATAATTATCATTTTCAATATCGTATAATTTACTAAGAGTATGAATACAAATTGGTACTATAGAATTAATATTCCCCATACCCATAATGCAATTATGTACATAAATGGTATTATCAAAATTAGTATACATAATTGTTACAATGGAAGGTTTCTTTACTTCTTCTTCTTTAGGTACTAAATCATAATATGTAATCTTAAGCGCAGTAAATCTTTGAATGATAACATCCAAACTTGCAGTGAGATAATCCAAATTATCATCTGTCATACTTTTAAGTAAGGTGACATTCGGAACAGCATACTTAATATTAGCATTTGCAGTATTAGTTAAACTATTTACAGTACTAGTTAAACTATTTACAGTACTAAATATGATAAATACTGGAACTGGTTTTGTACCATTTTTAATATCATTATTAAAAAATAAATGAAGACTAACAGATGATTGAGACATATATATACCATGTAAACTTCTATAATTCTTTATAGAAAGTTTAATGTTATTTTCATCACCATTTATATTCAAACTACCATCAGGTGAACCAATAATATTAAATATAGAATCTATAAGATTACCAAACTGAGCTTGTGTAGGTATTTTACCTGTTTCAAAATATTGTTTAAGCTGACTTTTAGTTGCCATATATTTAATTGCATAATAAGATTTAGTTTAATATTAATATGATTTATAATCTATTGAACATTAAATGAATTAATAATCTTATTATCAATTAAACAATCAGATTATTAATTTTATATTTTAGTATAAGTAAATCTCGTAGAGCTATTTAATACACTTGCTAACTCTTCATCAGAATTATCCCAAGCAATATCATTGTGAGCTAAACCAGATTTAATAACACCTCTCCAATAAGAATCAGCATTATAAGAATGTTCTTCTTTAATAACATATCCTACATAAAATTTGTTACCATATTTAGAAGGAAAACATTGAAATGTTATATCAGATTCTTGTCCTTTTGTACAAATAACTCGTACAGTAGGATTTGAATTCATTCTATTCCATTGAATATCAGAAGGAATAGCATTAACAAGTGTAATATCATCAACATCGTGTAAATCAGGAACATCTGCATTCATTGCAATCATTTGAGCATCTGTAAGAAAAGCCCAATTAATAGCAGCATTACCCTCAAGAGGTCTACCCTGATTACATTGAATAATTAAAAAAGGTACAATAACGCCATTAGAAGCGTCATAAACACCTAAAAAGATATATGTATAATTATCATCAATAGTTACAAATCTATAACCCCAAACATGAGGAGCACTCGGATTATATAGTCTTAATGTACTGTCCCCCCCCTGTTAAATCATCATTCGGAATCTTACTTATCAAATTTTCAAAATCAGCTTGTGTAGGAATTTTCCCAGTTTGAAACAAGGCTTTAATTTGTGCAATAGTCATAGTAATAATAGTTAAAGTTTGACATATATCAGTTAAACTCTAACTATTATTACTAATAACAGTCAGAGTTTAATATAGTAGTTTTTTACTAAATTTACCAGCGTTTTCTAAATCATTTGCGACAACACTGTCAATAGCAGTCCATTTAGTTTGAGAATTACCAGTACAACGATAAACATACAAATCATTAGAACCACCCATATCTACATCCATTGCGAAAGCATAACCAACATACCATATACTATTTTGCAATACAGGATAAATACGATATGTTATATTGTTTGATTGAATGGTTCGAGGTGACGGATTATTATTAGTAGGTTGTGTGATATTAAACCACGCCCAACCAGAACTTTCAATATTATTAATTAAATCTATTTCATCAGCAGTATTAATATCGCCAACTTCAGATTCAAAACGCGCTCTATCTGTTTTATCTAATAAATGATAAGTTATATTAAAATTGGCACCGCTAACAGCATTATCGTAAAAACAAATAACTGCTACAAGATAATTACCTCCAATTTCATCATCCCAAGCACCAATTAAAAAATAACTACGATTATCATTATAAATATATCTAAGAGATTTAACATATAGTCTATCGGTACTATCTCCATTTCCGAAACCTATTGTTGTATCACCAGTCCCCCCCCAATGGCATACTTAACATACCATCGATAAGGTTGGCAAAATCAGTTTGAGTTGGTATAGCACCAGTGACAAATTTTGCTTTTAAAGCAGATTTGGATAAAGCCATAATTTTTGATTAATTAAGATTAGTAACAATACGTTTAATTTTAGCAAACAAACTTTCAGATTTAGTTTCTGTTGCAACTTCAGCAGGTTCTTCTGATAAAGTTTGAACATCATTAGAACGAGTATTTGGTGTACGACCAACTTGGAAAATATAATGGTCAACACCATTACCTTCAATCTGCATATAACCAATACCATCAGGCCCAGCTGATTGAGTAATAGTAACAGATTTAGAAGTAGCTCCTTCTTTTGATGCTGTTACTGTACAACTTCGAGCTCCAACATTGTTTTTAGATGCTGTAACAGTAGTTCCACTTAATGTAAATCCAGTACCACTAATTGCTAACGTTGGAGTTGCAGATTCAATGGTAATTGCTCCCATAGAATCAGATGTATATAAAGGAGCTTTCAATCTCGTACAACGTGCGTTAATAGTAGAAGTTCCACCTGATGCAGCAATAGTTGTAGGATTTGCTGTAATACCAATATTCCAACTACCGTAATTATAGGATTCAATCTTGTTAGCTTCTTGATAAATATACATTGTTGCACCTGCAGATTCACCATTAGCCGACCAAATAACAGGTTGACTCTTTATAGTAGTTTGAGAAGAAACAGTGGTTCCTTTTGAAGATGCAGTAGCTTCAATAGAAGCAATACTCGGTGAAACATTATTTGTTCCACTTGAAGCATTTTCAGTTGTAACATCTTTTGTAGAACCAGAATCATATTGGTAAGTAGTAATAGTAGCAGACTTGTTCCAACTTTGAGTACCATTTCCAGCTGTAGCAGTAGCAGAACCACCACTTGCAGGAATAATACCATTTGTTACTGTACCAGCTATTACATCACCATATGTATAAATACCACCAGAAGTAGATTTAACAGTTTTACTGTTTGTTATACTCTTAGAAGCCGTAGCTGATTTAGAACTATCTCCGTCATTTACAGCTTTTATAGTAATAGTATCAGTAGTTTCATTAGTTCCCATACTACTATGAGTAATCGTATTTCCAGATAAACTAAATCTACTATTACCGTTAGCAGTCATAGAAATTGATAAACTACCACCAACGCTTCGTGTTTGATTCGGGCCAATAGCACCCGAACTATACAAAGCATTATAAGTTTCAGTATTAGTAACAGAAGCACTTACAGTCGCAGAACCACCAGCTGCTGTCAAACCACTACCGATACTTATAGTAGGAGTTCCGTAAGCAGTAATTCGAGGATTGTAATTACTATTAGTTACTTTATTTTCAGCTTGATAAATATCAACGGTTTTATTGGCAGTTGCACCACCCTCACCAGTATAAGTTACAGTAACTTGTCCAACCTTAGTTCTTGCTTTAACTGTGGTTCCAAGAGAAGAAACTGTAATTTCACTTGTTTTTGAATAAGTAACTGTACCAGCACGAGTCGAACCAGATGTATAACTAATTGTTTGCGACATATTAGAAATACTGGTCGAAGAAGTTCCACCACTTGCAGGAATATCAGATGCTAAAACAGAACCACCTGTTAAAGCACCATAAGAAGCCTCATTGGCTTCTTGATAAATAGTAATAGTTGATGATACTGTTTGACCATCAAATGTATTTGAATATTTACCAGTTACAACAATACTTCTCCTACTACCAACAGTTGTAGTTCGATTACTTGCAGTAACCTTAGTACCAGATATAGAAAATCCAGTAACACTTCCCGATAGAACTGGTGTAACATTATCTGTACTAACTAAATTACCATTACGATATGTTTTAAGTACAGCTGTAATATTTGCAGTTCCACCTTTTGCGGCAATTTCAGTATTATCACTATTTAACGTTAAATCATATGTATAAGTAGATGCTTCTTGTTCAACAGTAAGAATAACTTGTTTACTGGAATCTTTTTTACACTTTCCAATAAACTTCATACTTCTTTTAGAAGTACCCTTTTGAACAGGTGATGAAATTTTAACAGTCTGATTTCCTTGAAAAGAGGGAGATTCAATATTAATTGAATCTCCACTCCCGTCATTCCATTTATTAGTGATAACACTCATAAATGATTAATTAATTTATTCAGCAGGTTCGAATGTCCATTCGTCATTAGACAGAACACTCAGAGTCTGCTCACCACCACCCTTAGGAATAGTAACAGTTGCGGTAGTTGTACCCTGCGAATTGAGATACAGATAGCTGTCACCAAGAGCCTGAGTAATAGTAATAGTTTTAACAACAGTCGAACCTTCACCCTCAATTTCAAGAGTTGCAGAACGAGCTTCAATAGTTTCGTTCTTCGGTACAACAATAGTAACATCATAAGTATATTCTCCAGTAGCACCGGGGTCACCAGTAATAGCAGTACCAGACGTAGCAGTTGTACTACCATTAACCTTAAATGATGTTACATTTGCAATACCGAAGTTAGTTTTCCATGTAAATATAAGAAGTTTCGAGTTAGACTTACCAGTTACATGAATTGTTTCACCACCTTTAGCAACATTAATAGTTAAACCATCGGGAGTAATAAATTCGTCAGCAGCCTTTTCAAGAACCGTGACTGTAACTGCGTTAGTCTTTCCAACAATCTTACCGGGAACTTGAGTGCTTCTATCGGCACGACCAGTATAAGGATTCACAGAATTAATCTTAATCTGTGCATTTCCAGTACCAGTTTTAGGAACCCATGATAAATAACTCGGAATAGTTGCCATTTGTTTTTTTTTGGTCGATTAACTATAATAACAAACTAATTACCAAATTCCCATTCAGCTGTATCATTTGCGAAAACAGTTATGGTTTCATGATAATTATTATCTTTATTTAGAATAACAAGAGTTTTATCAACAGCTAATTCTACAACAGGTTCATCTATTGGCCAAACTTTTTTACCATTAAGCCACATATCAAGAACCTGCCGACGATTACCATTAAGCATTACGACAGCTTCCGTAGCTCGTTCAAGAAGATTAAGTTGTGCCATAGTTGTAGATTAATATTAACTTTGCGGTGTTTCAAGAGCAGTTACACGACCTTCCAAAGAAGTATAATTACTCTCTAATGTACTTACTTTACCACTTAAAGTAGTAACAGTTTCTTGTAATGTATTAACAGTACCTTCAAGAGTTTCTACTTTTGTTTGTAATTGTTGAACAGTTGAAGATTCAGCCTTAGTGGCTAAACCTTCAACTACAAAAGTAATTAACTTCTGAAAAGCACCAGTTTTCGGAGGCCAGTTTAAGGCACAAAATACTTTGCGAATTACTGATTCTTTCATATCATTAAAACGTTAATTAGATTCGACATTACCAACCCTAAATATAGGATGTTTAGTACCGTCACCTTCGATTTGCATATAATCAATACCGTCCTCAAAATGAAGAGTAACAGGTATGATTAAAGATTCATCACTTTCAGTTTGAAGAGTAACATCAATTTCTTCAGTAATAAATCCAGTAGCAACGAATTTGACTTTAATAACAGTTCCCGGTATAGCAGTATAGTTAAATCCGATATTTGCTACAACAGTTCGTAAATTTTGAGGAATCCATTCATCATCAACTAATACAGAAGCAGCAGTAACTGTTTCAACAGGTGCGTTCTTCTCAGTAACAGCGAATACGAAATATTCCTTAGTTGTAGGTTGAGGAGGAGTTTCCTCTGTCATTACGACTTTAACATCAATCGGTTCTGTACTACCATCTTCTAAAACAATATCTTTTTCAGTATCGTTGTATCCGGTAGCAGTAAACTTAACACGAATAGAAGTTCCGGGTTCACCAGTATAAGCAAATCCCATTGCTCCACCTTGTAAAGTTTGTTCAACCCAACTATTATTATTCCATAAATAACCATGAACACCTGTTGTGATATTAACAGATTCCTCAGTTACAGCATGGATATAATATTGTTTAATAGTAGGTTCAGGCGGAACCTCTTCAAGTACAATAGTAACACTATGTTCACCAGTAGAATTAATCGTACCAGTTCCAGTGTTAGTTATATAACCAGTTTTAGAAGCTCGGAAATCAACACTTGTTCCAACTGGAGCTGTAACAACCTCAGATTTACCAGTGGTCGATTCATCATTATTGAGAGGTTTCCAATCACTTTCAGTACTGAGTTTATACTCAAACGTAACACCGTCTAAAGCAGTAGATTCAGTATTTACAGCAGTTGCATAGATAGTACCAGATTGAACTGGAACTTTATCCATTTCAACAGTAACTTCTGCGGTAGGAATTGCATAAGTTACCAGTTGTTCAACCTCTATATAACCCGACGAAACAAACCTCAAAATTCGGCTCGTATTGACATCTCTGGTGAGTTGTAGCGGCGTATCTTTTGTGACTTGACCTAATATACCACCCGTGTCCTTATCATAGACGTATGCGGCTATTTTGGCCTTTGTTTCGCTATCGACTACCGTAAGACTTACAGCACCTTGTTCAACTGGTAGAGCTGTAAGAGTAATATCACGAATTATATTCTCATCTAACGTAATACGCTCTTCGTAAGTTTCATATCCACTTGCACCAACCTGAATTAAAATATCACGCGGGTCATAAGTTTCATATGTAAGAGTACCAGTACCTTGAGCAATAATTACATTAGAAGATTTATCAGTAAATATAATTAAAGCATTATCAGGAGTTGCATTTACAGTTAATGTCTTTTTAGTTTTAGATGTAAGAACAACGTTAATTGTCGTATCTTCAACACCTACATCGACATAAACATCTTTTGTAATGTAATTCTCTTTTTCTACAATATAATGTAAACGACTTTGAATTAAACATTCAAGACTTGCACTGCCAACACCTGCCGATTCTTTACCTTCCGAATTAATCATTCGTATAGTAGAATCAACCGGAACAGCTTCAATCTTAATTGTTATATAATCTTCTTCATTTCGAGGAATACGAATCCAAAGTGTATCATCTTCAAACGTAGTAGGAATCTCGCTTGTAACTTCAATTTGATTAATACTGTTGCTACGAACATGATTATTATGTTCTACAACAATACCATAAATCTCATTAATAGCATCTACAATACGTTTGTTATCAGTAACAAGTTCTTCAGAAGTTTTATCTTGCTTATTAATAAGCAAACCTTGAAGCTCTTGAGCTTTTTGTTTTAATTTCTCAATATCACTTGCAGCTGTTGGTAAACCAACTTGTGCGGCAGTAACTCTATGAGGATTATCATAATTACGAATATGAGCATTAAAATTATCTTTGTCATTCTCGTAATCTTCTTTATCAAGTTTCTTGTTTATAGCAACCCAAACATCTTGAAACTTCTTATTAACTTCTGTAACATGATTGTTAATCCAAACATTCAACTGTTTGAACCAGCCTTTAATCCTATTTTCAAGAGCATCAATATACTCTTTCTGAGGTCGAGATACAGGTTTATCCATATCGGCAGTGTTATCAACATTGCCAAGACCAACTTGTTCTTTTGTTACCTCATGAGGATTAAACTTATTATTAATATGTTCAAATAAAAGTTTTGTAAGTTGTTCAACAGGATTTAAGTCCTCAACTGTAAGCTCACGAACATATACTTGAACATCAAGAATCTCATTAACAGCATCATTAAAATCAAAATTGGTCTTTACATTCGTTCGATAAATCCACCAAGATTTACCTTCATGAACATAAATACCAGTAAGAGTAAATATCTGATTACTTATGATACCTTGTACTGTAATTGTATGTATAGAACGAACAATCGGTACAAGTATATAAAGATACTGTTGAGTTGATTTAACCCATGGAACTTTATATTCATAATGTCCTACATCAATATTTCGAGATTCAAACTCGGTAATCTTTGCAGAACTAATATCAGATTTTTCAGTTAGCTTAAATAGAGCACTATTATCGTAAGCAGTTACATTAGTTAAGTCTATTTCAATCCTCTCCTTTGTCCTATATAAATATAGGTGGCCGTTCTTTCGATAGTACATATATAATGTAGGAACTGTTTTAACACCAGCACCTTCACCATCTACTGTACCAATATATTCTCCGGTTTGGCCATTATAAACACTCGGATATACACCATCTTCAAGCACACCGAGCGCTACAACATTTCGAAGATTAATTACTGCCATACCAAGAACAATAACGAAATAAATACTCCAACTACAAAGTTAATAATAATAGGATGAATTTTAAGACCAGTTACTGTTTTCTTTCTTGCAGCTTGAATACCACAAGTAATGATTTGATAAGCTAATGTAATCCATAAACTCATAAACCAAGTAGCAACAGTAGCCTTAAATAAAATACCTACGACAGTAGCAATGACGAAACCAATAATAATATCGTCTTTATGTTCTGAATAATAACCACTTAAAAAAGTAGTTATTTTATTCCATATTCTCTTTATCATAATACTAATCGTATTTATTATTATATGACGATTAATAATAATAATGATGCAACTTGTATGGCTCGGCCTGCGGCCTCGCTCCCCGGTGGGGCAGGAGGTTGCACGCCCACTTGTCACATAACATTAGCATCATTAAGAGAATAACTCCTAACACCACAATTAATAGCATTAGGAGTTATCCTTGTGGTTACATTTTTAACAAATCAATTTCTTACTTAATGAGTGCCAATACCCCTTCAAGTGCAGTAATTGCAGAAGTTTTAGTATTGTCAATAGCAATAAATTGAGTAACCTGTAAACCCTCTGTATGTAAATTAAAGGGATGTGTGAAATCAGCACGAGAAGTAATTACATAAGTGTCATACATAACACCCTCGGTAGCTGTAAAAATATCACCATAAACACGGTCATATTCCTTGAAATTAGGATTATAACCTACACCAGCAACATCTGCTTCTTTCTCAAGTTTAGCAACTTGGTCATAAGTACCAACCGGAGTTTGATTCTCAGTACCCTCTTCAAGCGTAGCACGAAGAATACCATCAAACGTCACATAATACTCAAAACCTGCGGCACCAGTGAACGTAACGCTTGCTTCGGTGAAATCATTAATCGTAATGCTATCAGCACCAAAACGAGCATTAATCTTAGTTAAAGTCTTTTCAACTTCAACTTTCAGACGAGCAATAATATCAGCACTTGCTTCGTCAATTCCGTTGATAGTTACGCTGGCATTGTAAACTTCCAGAGGATAACCACCAAAAGAATTAATAGGCTTGCACGAGATAATAACCTCAGCATCGAAACCTTGATAACCAATACCACGATTAGCTACGAGATTCGTAAACTTATACGTTTTACCAGCAGGAGCAAGATACTTTTCCTTATGTTGCTTCGACCACTTAGGATTAATCCAAACGCCGCGTTTAACCTTGCCATCACCAAGACCAAGAACAAACTGCAACATTTCGTCATCCTTGACATCCGAAGCAGCTGCAACGACTTTACCAGCCGAATTAAGAAGAACAGCTTGTCCGCGAGTCAACTTGCTAACATCATTATTAGCAAGTGTTGTCAGAAAATCATTTGCGACAATTACACTTTTCATTTTCTATTCTAAATTTGATTGTTGTTTAACAGCACTAAAACTGTCATCTTTAAGAACAAGAAGAATATCGCTAACTACACTATCTATGAAATCAGGTGTAACTTCCATATCTGACATTTGGTTAATATCAATATTAAAAAGACGTGGCTTCTTAATATATGAAATCTTAACCGCATCAACACAAAAATCATCACCATAATAAACAAACAGCCTATCATCAACAAGCTCACTTATTGGATTAAGATGTCTGTTTTTATTACCATAGAAGTTATTTAGAGTAGCTCGAATATTTTCGGTAGCAATTAAATCATTTTCAGAAAACTTATTTCCTATATTTACGAACTCGTCATAAGTAGTATTATAAGTAATAACAGGAATGTCTATATCATTAACTTTCAATGCAATTTCATCTTTTGCATTAGAAGTAATAATAATACAATCTTTATAATAACGACCAATCAGATTCTCCCAATAAACATTATATTCATTAGAAAGAGCTTGACGTAATCTATCACAAGTCAAACCTGCGATTTCATACAAATCAATCTTATCTGAATCACTATCATAAAGAGAAAGAATATCTGAAATATCAATCTCATTCCCATTAACAATAATTTGTCCATTAAATTCATCACCAGTTAAAGCGATTTTAGACAAATCAATTAGATGATAATATAAATTCTTAACTTCATCATCAGGATAAACTTCATGTAAATTCTCAACAAGTCGAGCTTTGCCATAAGTTAATCGAGAAGTAGAAGAAATAAGTTTTAGATAATCACCTGGAAGAATAACGAAAACTCTATTTGGATAATCCGCATCTTGCTTATCACGTTTAAGTTTAAGCCACGGTGTTTCACGTTTTAATGATTGAATATCATCTACACGTTTTTTACTATCTTCAAGACCTTCGCCTTTATAATTAGTTTTCCTATTTGATTTAGTTTGTATATATTTAACGGCAGCTCGATTCAGCATCATATCAATAAACTGAGGAGCAATACTCCGATGTCTATTAGATGTTATCTGCTGTATTCGTTGCTCTATTTCGATGTGTAACTCTTTTACCGTTTCATACATGACTAACCTTTCAAACTACGATACTTCGCGTTCCACTCGGCAACAATACCTTTGTTGTTATCATTCGAGAAATACGAGATAGCATCATTAATATTATTACCAATAACATTTTCCGGATTAGAAGCATCGACAATGATAGAACTATTCGGAAGTTGTCGAATAATATTCATCCAAAGATAAATAGTAATTTTAGCTTTCATCTCCAGATGTTTATCATCAACAATACTAATAAACTTCTGCGGGTCACTGTCAATAAGTTCAAGAAGAACAGATTGCTTATCATCGGCAGTCATTGCCATAAATTCCGAATAATCACCTACGCTACCTGTCGATACAACAACATTGTCAATAAGTGCGCTATTCGGATTATTAATAAGTTCTGTATATTTCTTGAGAGCATCAGTGCGAAGTTTCGTCCGAGCAGCTTTGAGTGCTTTACGCTCACTATCCGAAGTAAGATAAAATTGAATATTGACGCTCTTATTAATGTCTTCAACTTTATTAGCAACTTTGCTACTTAAAAGGCAATATCTCCAACTAATATAATCGGGAATATTAACAAAAGTAACATACTTATAAAGTTCCGTTTCATCAAGTTCCTTAATCCGTTTCAGAACAATAGCTTCAAGTTCCGAACCAGTTTCATTCTTAATCTTATCAGCTTTTTTAAGTTTACCGATAAGTTCGTCGATATTACTTTTCAGAGCAGGATTACCTAAATCTAAAACATAAGAAGTATCGAACTCTAAGCCATGAACAGGAATCTCAAGAAGAAAATCATTTAAGTATGTAGTGATTCGTTCTTGCCAAGAACTATCAATAGGAGATACACCAACAACAGTAGGAAGAAGAACTCTCATTTCCTCACTACGGCTCAGCAGTTCATTAACAGGACGAATAGCAGAACCAAGACGAAGAAAGTCAGTTTTGAAAGCATCTTTATTCCGAAGTTCAAAAGAAGAAGGATTGTTCCTCCATTCAATACGAACTGAACGATTAACTTTAATCATATTTTTAACATTTTAAGTTATTCAATCTTTTATATGTTAATGAGTAGTAATAACCTTTCGATTATTACTACTCAAATTGGGTGTTTAGTTCAGAGCTAAATCAAGCCAGAACGAAGTAGTAGGATTATCAATATTGATACCCTGCGAACCAAGAACTTCATAAGAAGCAATATCCTTCGTATCCGACAGTTGAGTACCACTTGCAAGTCCCCACGAAGCAGGCAGTTCAGCCATACCTTTATAGACACCTACTTTATACTCACGACCCTCTTCACAAACAAACTTAATATTACGCTCACCATTCGAACCCATAGTATGGTCAAGGAATACAGCACTATAAGAAGTAATAGGCAGACCTTGATACATATTACCGGCTTCACGGTCACGACGAGCACGAATACCGTGGTCGAACATATCAACAATCTTAACAGTAAGAATCTTACCATTAAACATCTTATAACGGTTAAAATACTTACCATAAGACATCATCTCACCATCACTCTTAATCTCATTATCACCAAGAGTTACAAAGTAATTCTTAAGACGAGCATCATAGTAGATAGCATCATTGAACATTCGTGCGAAACCTTTACCGCAATAAAGAACAAGTTCCTCAACAGTAGAATCAATACGATTGTCAAAGATACGAGTGATGATACGGTCGAAACGATTAAGTGTCAGAACAGAATACGTTTCATAATTACCAACGGCCTTGAGAATATCAAGAACACCAGCACCACGAGGAATTGCCTCACCAGTCTTCTCATCCTTTAAGTGGATAATACCATTCGAATCACGGTTGTACTCTGAGAACCACAAGTCCTCTTCGAGCATCTCGCGTCGCATGATTTCCCACATCTTCATTTCGTAAGGCATCCAAAGACTACGCTCACCACCAGATGCAGTATCAAAGGCAATATTAACAACCTTATTACCCATGTTACCAGCAATCTCTTTCGAGAAACGGTAGTAACCATACTGGTTGGTTGCCTTGCTGAACGACTGGTTATTCGAGCGGTTTCCGTCAGACTTACTACCCGGAATAGTCGAAGCACCTAATGCCCAAATAGCACCACTAATGAAGTCTTTTGCAACAGCATCAGCCGAGATAGGAGCACCCGACATATTGGTAAAACGATAAACGTATCCACCAGTCGAAGTAGCAATACCCTCATTCTGAATACGCCATTGCATACCCGAAGGAGCAATAGCCGTGTGCTGATAAATAAACCAATTATCCTCCATTTCAACCTCAACAGTTCCGTAAGGCTGAATAGCAGTTTTATCAGATACCAGCTTTTTCAGACGAGAAGTAACACGCTGACGAGGAGCAATTTCCCAAGTATATTGAGTATCACCACCATTCAGCTTAACTTTTGTTGTAACAGCCCCTTGACCCTCAGTAAGAGTAAGAAGAGGATACTTGTCACTATCCTTACCCCAAAGATAAGTAAGATTACGATTAAGTTTAACAGGGTCAATCAAATCAAAATTCAGAAGCATATTAGCATCTGTATATTGATTCGAGTCAAATTTTACAGTTCCAATTTCACGCATTGTAAATTAGATTTTTGGTTAAGTTATTATTATAAGGCAAGAACATTTGCTTTATTTAATAGGTAAAACAATTTTATCATCCTTTGCAGTCTTTTGAACTCTGGGATTACCATTGTTTTTACCAGTCTTACTTGCTAATGAACGAAGACGTTTAACTTCTTTTTTAGCAAGTTCAGCTTTAATCAGTTGGTCAACTCCACCATCAAGATTCATAATGAATCGCATAGCCAATTCAGCAGGATTAGAAAGACGATTAATTTCATCAATCTGTGCTTGACTATAAACCATTCCATTAATCTCTTGAACAGGACGAGAGAAGTAATCAAATAACTCTTGACGAGAAATAAGTTTCTCACCATCAGTTGTCTTAATTCTCAGACCTTCTTTCGGAAGGGCGTATTCTCCAATCTGACCTTTAACAACAATTAAATCATAAAGACTACCCGGTGCATTATGAACTTTGACAGTACCGTCATCTTCATAAGAAACACCATAGTATTTAATTTCCTTTTCAAGTTCAGCCTGCATTTCTTTGGCCTCACGTTCACGAATTGCTTTAATCTCACTCTCTTGAGTTTTACGCAACCAATTAAGACTTTCAGTTGCATCATCTTTAAGAGTGTTATTTGCTTTTGCAAACTCAACAATTCGTTTGGCACGTTCCGGAGAAGTACCTTTTTGAATTTCAGCTTTATAGATTAAATCAGCAAGTAAGTTATCATCATCTTTGATTTCAACTTTGCTATAATCTACATTTGCCGAATAACCTTCGATTGTACCGAACTTACTCTTATATTCAACCAGAGCTGCAATATCAGGATTGTTAGCTAAAAACTCATTAAAACCTTTTGCAAAACCCTCTCGTTCGCCAAGAGCTTTTACAGCAGCTTCACGTTTAGCAAAACCCTCAATCGTAGGTTCAAACTTAACAGGTTCACCTTTCTCATCTTTAATAACAATACCACTGGCTTTTGAAATAGCTTCGATATAATCACCGTCTAATTCATTAGCACCTTCATCAGACATTGCATCAATTTGTTCCTTTGTGAACTTAATTTCACCGTTATCATCTACGGCGTTTCCGTTATCATCAAGTGTGTAAAGAGTACCATCAATTTCTACTTGTTCCGGTTCAGTTTCTTCTTCACCATTACCAGTAGAACCACCCTTATCACCTTCTTCTTCAGCTTTCTTACGAGCAGCTTCCTCTTCAGCTTTACGTCGTTCTTCAGCTTCTTGAGCTTCTTTAGCTTCTTTAGCTTTACGTTCTTCTAATTCTTTACGAAGACGTTCTTGTTTTTGCTCCTGAGTTTCATCATCAGGTATAACAACTTTTTCAACAGCCATATTAGTATTTATTTATAGTTGAATATTATTACATGAACAAAGATATACTATATATAATATATTATCAATAATTATAGTAGTATTATCTTGCAGGTTCTCTTGCTCGCCGTCGATAATTCTCGGTCATCATTGCTTTAATTCTTTTTGTAACTTTATTCTATTAACATCAGAAGCAGTGTAACCAGATTGAGCAGCCATAGCTTCATCTTTATCTATATTACCATTTCCATTTGTATCGACTTTAAGTCGCATATTCCAAATCTCTTTTTCACCTTCTTGTTTAAGAATCTCAAGATTAACATCATGTTCTCTATCAAGAGCATTTTGTTGAGCTTCAAATTCTTGTTTAGCTGCTTCACGCTGACTAACAATTTGTTCAACTTCTGCTTGAGCTTGTTGTTGAACTTGTTGCATTTGAAGTTCATAATCTCGACGAGCTTGAATAGCTTTCTTAATATTCTTAGCAATAGAAGTAATATTATTGTTTTCAATAGCTTCAATAGCAACTTCCAGTTGGTCATTCTGACCTGCACTAAATGCAAGTTCTTTCATCATGTTCAGCTTATTCTGAACATCGGCATTATTACGAATATAAATTCCAATATTACCAGAGAAATCAGAAGAACCATCAATATCAACTACAACAACTTTATTAGTTGTCGGGTCTACATAAGAACCTCGTTTACCATCAATCCAAGCAAACTTACTGTAATCAATATTTGCAACATAATCACGTTCACGGAAGAGATTAAAACATTCAAGACTCCAAACACTTCCGGTCATTGCTTGAGAATAATTCGATTCATTAACAGCCTTACCAGCATAATCTTTGGCATCACCAAAGCGAGCATTATTCATATTAGCTGCTTCCCAAGCTTCTGCTTTCAAACCTTGTTTAAGATTATCAAGCATTTGAATATAATTCGTAATAGCACTTGTGGCTACTTCTCGAATAGATTGTAAAGCATTAGGTTGTGCATCAGAATCATCAAACGGTAAGAAACTATCTTTATTCGCAACAGCAAGACGTTCCTCGGTAGTCATGTCACTACTATCAGCGAGAATACTTTCAGGGAATAATAGCCAAGACTTAAACTTAGCTACTGCACGTTCTTGTTGTAAAGTATAAATACGATAAAGAGCAAGATAAGGTAAAACACGGAAAGGAATAGGATTACGAAGATTATCTTTATGTAAACCTACAATACCATTATAAGGTAATTTACAATCACTATAATTGTTAAATCTTTCACGTTGAACTTCGATAGGTCGCGGCTTAATATAAATACCACTATGACAACCACCTATACGCCAACCTTCCCAAACTTGATTTATCCATTCCCATTCAATTTCAATATCACCAGCAGAAGCATCAAATTCATAATCCTCATCTACAACACTTTCTACAACATTTCCTAATAAATCTCGATGTTTAAGAATACCTTGTTTAATTTCAGTTTTCCAAACATAATGATAAATATCAATTTCTTTACCATACAATCGAGCTTCACTACGAAGTGCTTCTGCGTTAGTATGTAAGATAGCTTTACGTTCAGCAAAATCTGTTTTATTGAAGATTTGAACTATACCATCAGGAGCATCATATTTAGGAGATACAGTATAAATATCTTTAAGATAATTCATCTCTGCATCTGTAAGTTCATCACGGAATCTATCAATGATTTGTGGAATAGTCATTCGATAAACACGAAGTCCTGCATCATCATCTTCGATGTATCGTTGACCACTTTCAATACGATAATATTCGAGAGGAGATATTACTTGAAGATAAACATCACCTTTATAAACTTCTCGATAAGTATAAACCTCTTCACAAGCCCACCAATAGAAATAGCATTGTTGATACTTGTCTTTCGCTTCAACAATAGTATTGATAAGTTCAAGACGTTTTTGAGTTGTAATAGTTACATCATCAATCCAATCGTTAAGAACTTCTTCAATAATATCGTTAAGTTCACCTTGCTTAATTGTCTTTTGACCAGTATTAAATCCTGCTTCATTAAGACGATTAATAATTTCTTGATTACAATAAGCCATTACTTTATCAGCAAGAACTTTATTGCGAGCAAGAGTTACAGAAGGGTCATTATTAAATACTTGATAATTAGAGAACATATTAATAAATTCTCCCATATATCGTTCTTTAATAGGAGTAAGAAAATCTACATCACGTATCTCACCATACATTACAGCTTTCTCACCAACCTTATCAATATAATTCCGAAGAACATATTCATAAGTCTTAGGGTCTACTAAACCATTAGCAGCATCGAGAAATTTCTGTGTAACAGTTTTATCATTCTGACCAATAGCAAGATTAATCCAATAATTACAATTAGGAATGTACCAAGCTTTCGTTTGTTTTGTAGCAGTACTTGCATGCTGGTCAGGCATAACAAGAGGAGTTGCTCTTAAATCACGTTCACTCATTTTAGGAATCTATTAACTTTACGACCAGTGTTATTAGTTTTACTTTTCGAGTTAGCTTCTCGTTCAAGTAAAAGAGAATCTTTACGAAATTCAAACATTGCAACGATAGCCGAACTTAATCGGTCTGCATTACGTCCAAATATAAATCTATCCAACTCTAATAAGAAACTTATATCATAAATTTGATTAAATCTATATATTGGTGTATCGTCGGACGTTTTTCCGACAATTTCGTATAAGAAATCCCGCACCATGCGCATACCCTCTAACTTAATATCGCCATCACCAATTACAATACCATAACCAGTAATACGAGGGCCATCAACACTACGATTAATATAACTACTTGGGTCTTTCAACAATTTATCTCTATAACCCCATTTCTTGAAATTAGTAACAAGTTCACCAGTACCAGCCTCATAAAGAACTTTACAATTCCAACGTAAACAAGCATAAAGAACAAGTTTATCGACAGCTTCCATAGTATCAAGACGACCACAATAAGAAGCAACAAGTCGTTTACCCATGTAAGGAGTTTTACTGTTAGTACGCATCCACACTTGAAAACTTGCAAGTGAATTTTTTGTACTAACTTCTTCTTTATTTTTATCTACACGATACGGGTCATAAGAAATAAAATAAAGACTACCATCATTTGGAATAGGAGAATAAAACTCTCTTATACAACCATGAACATCAGTCTTTGAATTATGAGGTACATCAGTTATATATTCATGGAATCTATCGGAACCAAATATAGCTCGTTCAATACATTCCTGTTTAGTAACAAATATAACACGTCCATCATCAAGTATATACCAACCATCTTCATAAAAATGATTAGACTTATCATATTTAATAGCGTTAATATGATTAGTAAGTTCCGGACTGTGAAAAATGTTCTCTTGTGTGTTCGTAAATGCCTCATTAGGACTGTTAGCACGTTGACCTACATAAATATTATATTCACCAGCATCTTTCTCTTTTTCTGCACCACGTTTCTTGTCATAATCATCCTTCCAAGAAGCAAACAGTAAAGAATTACCGTCTTCTACAAAAGGTTCATAATCCCATATCTGAGGAAAAAAGAAACCACAAACAGCATGTCTACTATTAGCATCCCAGATATTTTCCATAGGAAGCATATCGTTCTTTCCGGGATTATAAAAACAATTACCGAATGCTTCCCAGTTAGCACCTTTTGTACCACCAGTACCATACACTCGAATAGTACCAATTCTTTCAGCACCAGATTCTGCATTAGATAACATAACATCTAATGCCTTTTGAAGATTTGGACAACGACCAGCTTCTTCAAAATCTATTTCAATAGCTTTTTTACCTACAGCTGCACTTTCATTTCTACCAATAGCAACACTCAAAAGTTTGCTACGAAATCCAAAAGCCTTTTGACCTTCTTTTGTCTTTTTATATCCAAGTTCAATACCTTTATCGAAATTCTCACTTAAATAACCTCGTTTCCAATAAGTATGATTTTCATACCAATCAAGATTTACTTTAACCATATAAGATGTAGCATCTTTAACAGTTAAATAATCTAATGTATCAGCAGCAAGAATAACAGTTACGTTCTTATTAGCATTTAGAGTGTTAGCTGCTTGACTACCTCGTTTATATGAAAATCCTTTACGACGAGCTTTTGCTTTACATAAGTTACAACTGTTGTTAGCAATTAATTCATCTATCTTAAAATTCCAATAATCACCATCCCAAAAACGAGGAAATCCAGCAACAGTATGAACTTTGAAAAGACCTTCTTTATCTAATTGTTTACGTTCTTTTTCATTAGGAGCACGATCTATACGACCATAGTTGAGATAATTATAATGGTCGCCAGTTATACGAACTTTATGAAGTAAAGCCTTACGTTCAGCATCAGATTTAGCTGCTAAATAAGCAGGAATATCTTTAATGTATAATTTACAATATGCTTGAACGCCTTTAACTCGTCTATCCATTTCACGTTGCCAAAACTTTATGGCATTAGGACTATCATCAGGTTCAAGACAATAACATCCATGTTTCTCATAAAAGTCTGCAATACGACTGAATATTTCAGTACCTACGAAAACAAAGTCTATCTTCATAAGTACACCACCACTTTCACCTATAAGAAAATCGTTATCTCTGTCAATCCAAGGTTTACCAGTAAAACGACAAATACTTGAAGATAAAGGTTTGTAACTTTCTTTATCTTCAAGTATATAATCTATAAACGGACTTCGACCAGTTTCATAACCATAACGATTGTCTTTACGATAATGTTTCTGTTTCGTTAGGAGCATTAGATGCTCTATCATTTGTTCCGTCATAGCTATCTCTGTATTCAGCTCCACCACGAATTGACGTTACACCTTTTTCAATCTTATCCCACTTATCATTAAGCTCAGTAAGACTTTCAACTCGTGCAGGAATTTCATTAGCAATTTTAATAATCTGTTTAAGAGTATCTTCACAAAGAGCTAAATCTTTCATTTCAAGTTCTTTCGACATTAAATCTTCTATACCATCAGTTAATGTACGAACTAACTTACTTGAAAGATTCAAAGATTTAATAGTAGAATTAATTAAATCTTCAACAGCTGTAATATTAAGATTTGATTTTACAAATTCAATAGCAGATAAAACAACTTTATCCGGTAGATAAGATTCATCCAAACCGGCATTAGACTTAGCATAAGCATAAGCTTCTTTTTTAGTAAGTCCTGCTTTCGTTACATAACCTTTTCTATCGGATAAATATAGTATAAATCTAAATTCTTTTTCTGCAAAAGATTTATCTTTACTATCATCACGAGCATATATCTGTTGAAGTAAAGGATATTGAAGTATTTCTTCTACATCAAGAATTAGTTTATCATTTTCTATCTTAAATCCATGTACCATACATTATTTTATTTCAGCAATACCTTCTTTAATAAAAGGTGCATTACTATCTGCATCAGAAAACTTATTATGTTTGAACTCTTCTAATCTAATCCAATCAGCAGTACGAAGAAATTCAAATATCATATTTCCCATATTCTGAACAAACTTTTCATTTTCACTTAATTCTAATTCACCAATACTATTAAGCATTTGATGAACAAGTTCATGAAAATATGTATTCTGCATTTGTGTGTTAGAAATCTCAATTCCATAATCTAATGATTGTAATTGAATTACACCATTAGCAATAGAAGATTTACCGAGATTTCCAGCGTTTTGTTTATTCTCTGTAATAACAGTTAGAATATCAACACCAGCTAATACACAACTTTTAGGAATATAATTTTTAATTTTACTCATCGACTTGACACAAATATTAATACAGCATTCAAAGCAATAGAACCAGCTGCAATCCAACCATTTCTACGTTTCTTTTTTTGTTCAATTAAATATCTTTCTTGATAATCAATTAGTTTACTATTGAGTGAATCAAGGCCACCAAAAGAAACAACCAAAAGACTATCACGAATAGCAATATGATAAGACTGGAAGGATATAACGCTATCTTGCACCCTTTGAATTTCACTGGCAGTAAGATAAAGTTTTTCATACTTTTCACCTTCAAGAAGTTTTATAGCTAACTTACGAGTTTCTTTCGGAGTAAAAACAATAACTGTATCGCCATCAATCTTGTATCTTTTTTGCGATATAGCGGAGAACGGAATCATCACTAATGATATTACTATCATTAAAATCACTTTCAGCTTTCTCATAAATAGTAATAGTTTTTTGTTTAATTCCTCTAAGACTATCAATAACAAATTGTTGTTCATTAATAATCCTATCATATTTCTCAATGAAACTATTTAGACTATCTCTTAAAGATTTAATAGTTTCATCATGTCTTTCAATACCTAAAAACTTACGATTAACATATCTACCAAAATAAGTAACTCCAATACCAATCGCAAGAATCAAAACAATATAAAATATATATCGAACAGTATCTTTCATAACTTACAAATCTAAATCCATTTCATTAATAAGAACATAAGATTGAGTTCCTTTACCAATCGCCTTATCAAACAAAGGAATAATAATGTCATTCCATTGATTCACATCTTTGATAACTTGACAGCCAGCAGAATAAAGACCAATCTCATCACTTACTTTCCAGCTTGACGCCCTATGTAAATTAATACCAAACATACCAAAGTCAGTATTATCGGTAATATCAATTTTGTCATCTCGATTATTGTCACGAATTACTTGACAAGGATTAGCTTGAACAAGTGCTTTATATTGTCCTTTATGTTTACCTATTTTCCAAAGAGCTTTATGTACACCTTCTCGAAGAACTGCACAACCTTTATTATTAACAGGAGTTTCAAGATTTAAATTACTTGGGTCAGTAGTAGCTTCAAAAACCATACATTCCCATATATTAAAATCTCGTTCATAAAACATTACAATAACATCATTATAATGTTTAGTACAACTACTTTTAGAACGAATACCCCAAATATTAAGATTAATAGGATAACTATCATTTTTTCTAAATATAGGATATTCTAAATCTTTCGCAATTTCAATAAGTCTATTTGGTAAATCATTTACACCAATAAGTTTATTAAATAATGCGTTATATTTTGATTCCTTAGTCGCTTTCATATTTGTAATACTTTTTGTAACTTGTGTGGGCCTCGCTCCGCTCGGCCTTTCGGGTGCTCCGCACCCTCACCCGGTGGGGGAGTGGGTTGGACGCCCACTGGCGACACCATTTGTATCATCACTTATAACATTTCTATCGTTCAAACTAAATTTTATAGTTGCCCACGATAATTACTATTAAAAATCCTAATAAGATTTACTGCAAGTTTACCACGAGTATCTATATAATAAATCTTAATAGTTTTCATAGTTTAAAAAAGTGTTTTAGCAGTTTTATAAATATGTTTACTTGAATAATCAGCAATCATCATTTCGACTTCATTTTTAAGATAAGGCATATCATACATTTCTACGACTTCCTCATCTTCTTCATTTTCGTCTTGAAATTGATTCTGAATAGTTCTAATATGACAGAGAATAATTCCTACATTTTTATAACCCCAGCTCTCAACAAGATTAGCATAAGTAGAAAGTTGCATTGCATAATGATTACCTATACTATCAGCAAGGTGGTCAAGTGGTGCACCAAAATATTCCTCTTTATAAATAAAATTATTTAGGTCAAGTGTACCATCAAGTTTCTTATCATAATAACCACTTTCAAATCTAATTGGAGCCTTATTAGTTTTCCAGTCTAAAATGATAAATTCCTTATCACGAGTTAAGAGAATATCAATAAGACCGGAAACAAGATTTTGGCTATCATAAACACCAATCTCAGCGTAGATATGATAACCTTTCGTAACAAGAGCAGCAATCAGACTAAATATATCAGGATACTTTTCTCGAATACCAGTCTTAACAAAATATTCAAGATTTAGCTTACCGTATTTATGACTACCAACAATATCATCTATCGTATAGATTCTATCATTGATAAAACCATTAGCGTTCAGCTTATATCCATTACAAGTCTTAATAGCAGTTTCAAGGTAATTATGTTTCTTTGTTCCTTTATCACAAGCCTTAATAGTTTCTTGTTCCCATTCCCAAAGAATTTGTTTCTTAGTTTTACCTTTATATTTTTGATATTTTGGATGTCGAGGATTCTTACCTATACGTTCACACGCGGCGGCAATTTCTTCTTTCTTAAATTCTTGCGTATATTTACCAATAAGAGTAGTAACAGATATATAACCATTACCTAAATCATCTGTGTACTTATGTTCCTCTTCATTAAAGTACAATATTCTACCCTTTGGCAAAATCTTTTCTGAAACGCATTTTCTTCCCATCTTCTTCGGCAGTTCTACGTCTACGACGATTAGCAATATGATAAGCAATAATCTTTGCTTTACGTTCCTCTCGACTTAAACCTTCAAGTTCCTCAGCATGAGTTTTCTTAAAGAACTTAGCTGGACTGTATTCAAATCTACCAACACGAGGAACACTAACAACTTCATCTCCTCGCATCATAGCTTTGGCAACACTATCCTTTTGTGTTCTTTCCAGTAACTCTAATACTTTCGCCTTTTGGTCAGGTCTTAACTTTTCCCAAGCCGCAACACTTCGTTTATAAGAAGCAGGTCGTCGAAGAACATAAGGTTTAAGATGTTTTTCAATACGTTCATCTACGAAAGGAACTAACTTATCATAAACAAAAGGATTAAGCATAGTTTAATTATTAACAGCAGGAGATTCAATCCAAACACCTACGATAGAATATTCATCTACAAGAACAAATTCACTAAACTTAACAGTTCCAACACCAACAATAGATTTACCTTCACGGTGAATTTTCTGTTTAGCTGCAAGTGTTTGAGTATCGCCCGGCATTTGAATAAGAGTAGGAATACAACCGTTTTCCAGTTTTACTTTATCTCCAACTTTAAGACCTTTGACATTTTCGGCAATAGCTCTAACAGTATAAGACTTAGCTGGAATTTTATTAATTTCCTCGTTATTAAGAATATTAAGAGTAGATACTTCAAAATCTGCACGAAGAAGAACTTTATTACCACGAGGACTAAATGCAATTTTTGTTTCCATAGTTTTACTTTGTTTAGGATTTACATTATTATAACTACGAGTACAAATATATAATATAATCTTATCCCATGCAAGCAAATCTAAATAAATTTCAAACTGAATTAATAAAATTATCACTATCAAAAGCAGAATTATCAATAAGTCTAATAGTAATTACAGTATTAGCGATTAAAAGACCTCACGAGTGGGCGTCCAACCTGCTCCCCCACCGGGAGTACATAAGTTAAAACTAATAAAATCCCTATTAAAAGCTCTTCAAAGTTTACCACTTTTTGCATTACCAGTTTTTTCACCAAAAGAATTAATTTTGGCGACATTAGTATCTTGACCAGTTGCACTACTAAAATCACTAATTTTTGAACTATTAATTTCGTTATTAAATTCGTTATTAATTTCGTGATTATTTGATATAGTTTCTGAATTACGAGTTGGAATTTGTATATATATTATATATTCATTATTTGTAATAATATTACTTGTAATATTATTACTATATATAGGTATATGGTCAATTAATTCAAAAATTCATTCAAAAATTACGGAAAATAATGATGCAAAAATTGTAGATTTTAGTGAAGATAGAGGTCATTTTACAGGTAATTTTACAGGTCAAATTGCAAGTAATATTGAAATTACATTAAAAATTAATTCAAAAATTAAGGAAAATGGTAATGAAAATGATAAAGATTTTAATAAAGAAACTAATGAAATTTTAAGTAAAATTAAAAATAAAGAAAATAAAGATTCAAAAATTAGAGATTATTTTCATATTTTTAATAGTACAGATAATTAAATTTTTAATGATAATTCATATATTTTTATAAGTGTTTTTATAGATAATGAAAATAAAAATAGATTTTCTAATGATTTTAATAACTTTTGTAAAGATAAAGATAAGAATTTTGATGATGATTCTAATAATATAATTGTAAGTCTTTTTATAGGTATCGGAAATAATATAAATGTTTATATTGTGGAAGTACCTAATGAAACTGCCCCGTCCATTCAAGGGTTTGCGAAGCCCCCCGCTTGAGATTGCAGGAAAGAAAAAAATAAACGTTTCCTGAATAGTCTAATTAAACATTATTCAACTATGGCAAAGCAAATCAAAGAAGCAACTGAAACAATCGTTAAAGTTGTTCGCATTAGTGGTAAAACTAAACCGCTGGCAATTAACGGTAAAGAAAATACCGATAATGTCGTATTCTTGCGTGCATTTGATGCCGAAAGCGGTGCGAAACTTGATACACCGCTAAGTATTACAGAAAGTAGGGCAAAAATGTTCGGTTTTTCGTGCTTGTGTATTAGCGAGGAAACAGCCGAACGCGATAACGTCGGAAACATGGTCGAGGAATTAAACACGCTCACGAATCCGCCCAAGTACTACGAAATGACATTGCGAGTAATACCGAAAGGCGAGCCAGGCGAATGGGGTTATAAGACCAAGAAGGCCGTGACGGTGGACGGCAAAGAGTACAAAGCGGGCGAACTTGTTCCCTATCGTACTACTGGCACAATGATTGTTGAAGCAATCGGAAAAGAGTACAAAGATACAGATTTCAAGAGTGCCGCGATTAATCGTATCAATGGAGCCGCCAGCGCTGCTGGTGATATGGCATATCGCGTTGAAACTTTCCGTTTGATGTTCGGACGTATTCCGAATATGGCTAACGAGGAAGACAGAAATACGTTGCTTTCTCTTCCAGTAACACACTAAACAACTAACGTTAAGGATGGCGAACGTCGTAATGATGTTCGTCATTCTTTTCGTAAATTATCAGTTTCATTACGACCAACACTTTGATTTATATTACGACCAACACTATTAAAACTATGAAATGGTTAGGATTTATAGCATTAGTTCTAATTGAATCATTAGCTATATTCGGTTTATCATTAGAACAAATAGGATTTACTGTTCCACAAGCGATATTAATTTCGTGCTATGTTGTGTTATTAATTATCACAATTACGGGATTTATTATTACGCATTTTGTAAATCTACAAAAAGAAAGAGAAAAAGAATTTCGAATTTTAGTAGAAAAATTACGAGGATAAGAAGAAGCAATTAAAACAGTAAAAGAACAAGTGTTTAGAATAGGACAAAATGTATTAATTTCAGAAGAAAAATTGGAAGATATTAAGGAAGAATTTAAGAGATTAAAATGATGTGAATTAGAGGAATTAGTTGCGGAGGTATTATCTCCACTTCTATCTTTATTATTCTCACTATCAGAATCTCTAATTTTAGGCAAATAATCTCTTTATAATTGTTATTAATCATTTTTCATTATCATTTATAATAATTTCGATATTAATATTTTCATTTTCATCTTCAATAATAATTATAATAATTATTTCTCTATTTCTTTCATTCTTCTATTCGGACAACGAACGGCACAATGTGGACATGCAAAGAAAAAGAGCAGCGAACAGAGTGGTTCCCCGCCTTGTTCGCTGCTTCCTTGATATAT
>ENA-OPDJ01000069-OPDJ01000069.1-human-gut-metagenome-genome-assembly--contig:-NODE-69-length-92461-cov-5.083404_pt1 | contig 92461 bp, 92 predicted proteins | sample MGYA00241621_ERZ501505 | MGnify/ENA primary metagenome ERZ501505 (study PRJEB25962, sample SAMEA2042624) | human gut metagenome | biome: human gut; feature: human-associated habitat; material: faeces... | reverse complement strand
CGCTGATAAAGAAGCAGCATATCAAGCAAGCAGAGAGCGATGGACTAATCGTACTAGTAATAGTAAACGATACAAAGACTATGATCGAATGAGAAGTAAAGATCCATTTAAAGCAGAGCAACATAAGTTCTATCAAGGCAAACAATGGCGCTCAATAAGAGAGATTGCACTCAGACGTGACAACTATTTATGTCAGTATTGTTTGAATCATAAGCGAGTTAGAACTGGTAACATAGGAGATCACATTGTCCCTTATGAGGTAGAGCCTGAGAATCGGACTAACTTAGCTAACATTGCAATAGCTTGTAGCAAATGCCACACAGCTAAGACAAAATGGGAACAACTTTATTATGGAACTGGAATGGGGAATAAGCTAAAGAATGCTATCCCTATCAGAAATGTAAAAGACCTGCCAGATTTTCAAAAAAATATTCGATAAATTTTAATAACCCTCCCCCCGTATCTTTTCATAGGGAAACCACACACATAGGCATCAGCTTGCGTGAAAACCCAATTTTGAAAATTTTTATATAGGGGGGGTCAAAACACTAAAACATTGATATAATCACGTTTATAGGCAAAAAAAGGGAAAAACACTTCCCTTTCTTGCCTTTTTTTACGTCGTTTTAGCACTAATGATCTTTGGTAGCGTATCTCACAAATAAATTTAGCTGGTTTGCCTCTTTTAGGGTATAACTTTTAGGGGTCAATTATCCTCAATATCCTTATGGTTGAGCGATTCTGTCTCAGAAAAAAACTTTTGAAAATTGGTCTGTGGCATAAGCTGAGACCTATGTGTGTGCTTTTCCTAGTATAAGTATAGGGGGGAGGGTTATGATATAATGACTTTACTATTTTTATGAATGTTAGGAGAAATCACTATGCTAGATCATATTGATATTACAGTAAAAGATTTGAATCGATCAAAGGAATTCTACAGACTGCTTTTATCAGCATTAGGAATTAATGGTTTTAGTAGTGATATTAACGGTGTGAAATTCTATGATAAAAAAGATTATATTTGGATTGGCCAAGGCATTCCGAAAAGATTTCATTTTGCTTTTTCAGCTCAAGATAAAAAACAAGTTGATGATTTCTATCAATTAGCTCTAAACATTGGTGGGAAAAGTATTGGAGAACCTAAGAGTCAGAATGATAACTATTATTCATGTTACATCTTAGATTTAGACGGTTATTTATTAGAGGCAGTTTATAGAAATAAAGATTAAAAATAAAGCTCGGTTTGTAAATATAAGGTTTTAGTTTCAACTACTCCCTTATGGATGATATGAACTTTACTAAATTTCTGATAGTTGAGGATAATACAAAAGTGTATCTTCCTAATTAGGAGAGCGCAAAAGTGCGCTGACCTAAAGCAAAAGGCTTTGACCCATTTGTTTTAGTTATGGCTCAAACCCATAACAAATTTAATCGGTTGATTGACTAGAGTAGTAAAATGCGACCTCAGGTAGTTTTACTGAAAAAAGAGTAAAAGATATTATTGGTTTCAGAAAAAAGTGATGGCAATAACTAGCAAAGTTTAGACAATGGGTAAGCCTAATTTTCCAAAACTTTAGGGGTGTAACATATTTTTACTACCTCAATAACAACAACGAAAATTTTCATTTTTGCCACTTGTGGCATAAAGCTATAGCGATATCACGTAGTGTATGGGGGAACTTTGAGGTATCCTCATACCATATTAGAGTTAAAAACACTCCATACTTAAAAAGACTCTGATGTAATCTGATCACATTAAAAATATACTTTCTATACATAAAAATGTATTAAATATTTAATATTGAAGATTGACATTTTTCAGAATAATTATTATAAAATAAAATGGTACGCCCAAGATTGGAAGCCGAGAGAGTACGGTTTCATAGAAAGATCGTATTAAAATAATGAATAATTTAAAACTAAAGTTAACACTAAAAGTAACAAAAGGACACTTTTTGTTTTAAATGAGTACCGTTAATTGTGTATTATTAGCAAAGAGCAGGATTATTATTTTTTGTTTGACTAGTGTTAACCTTGTTAATACAGCTTTAAATATCCCTAGGGCTACAATCATACAATTACAAGATATTATTATTTCTTGCCTTTTGGATCCCTGAGGGTTTTATCCTTAGAATTCATTAAAATTATAATTGTTTTCAATATACCAAAAATAAAATAGGAGTATCGCATCATGAAAAATCAACTATTACTCGAAGCCCCTAAACAGGATCACGAAATTATCATCACCGAAATCGAAGCAGCCGATAAGCTCATGAAAGACACCACAGAACTCTCAAAATGGCGCCGGGTAAAAGCACACATAAAGCGTAACAAAGCGGCCTATATTGCCGGAGCCATTGGAGTAGGCACGGCCATCACAGCATCCCTAGTTATCAAGAACCAACACGACCAAATTAACAAGCTCGAAAATATGACCGATTTAATGTCTGAAATGATTGTCGAAGCTGATGCTGAAATTGAAGAACTCCGCGCAGAAAATGATGAGCTACAAACTGATCTTGCGAATTCGCTTAAAGAAAATCAAGACTTAAATAATGAATACTCATGGATGAGAGGTGGACGAGGGTTATAACATGAGACAACAAACAATATTAATAAGTGCCATTGCAATTATTGCGCTTTCAGTTTCTAAGGATTCTCAAAGAATGGAGTGGGTAAAGCTCTAATGTTTTCGGCAGAGAATTGAGCGCAAGAAATAGTGGCTGAAAGAGTGAGATTAAATTCAGGATCTGAAAGAACTGGGGCTCACAAATTTTATGAAAAGATTGGTTATGATAAATCTAAGACGCAAGCAAAATTTCAAAAAATTTTTTAAAGTTACCTTAAACCTGACTTTGGTCAGGCTTTTTTAAATTTTATTTTCTTTGAAGAACAATGCGGCAACAGCGATAACTAATATACAAATGATAGCCCAGGATAAGTTATCTAATGATTTGCTGGATACCATCATATAAATAAGAAAAACGAGGATGATTAGCGCTATAATAATCACACTTATGCTTGTTATAATCAAATATACCTGCTGCACTTCACCAGCATTCTTTAGCGGCTTGTTTTTATGTAACCAGTATGACACTCCAGCCCATATTAAAGCAGCTACAAAAACATAAAAAATGAACATATATAATTCCACCTATAGAGTTAATTTAGTTATTTTAAGTATAGCATAAGTTAAGTTACTAGTTATCATAGGAATAAACTCTGATTTTAGTCAGGACTTTTTTTATTTTTCAGAATATGATATACTTTTTAATAAAACTAAAAAATGGTGGTAGTAATATGAAATTTGAAGGAACTTGGCTTGTTGTTATTATACTAAGTATTGAGGTTTTAGCTTTCGGCGAATTTGAGCAGTCTAATCAAATTCTTTTGATAGGGGGAATTTCTTTTATATTATCTACACTATTTGAAGCTTCTACTTTAATTAGACACTTTATTAAAAAACAAACTAAAGTATAACCCCGCTTCGGCGGGCTTTTTGTTACTTACTAACATAATAGTCAGCATTAGTCAATGAAATAAATGATTAAAATAAAATTAGAGATTGTTTTTAAGTTATATAGTTGATATAATGGAATAAAATTGTATAAAATATAGGAGTTTTTATGGAAAATGGTAAGGTAATTTCGTTTATCAATATGAAGGGTGGGGTTGGGAAAACAACCCTTTGTATAAATATTGCACATACATTAGCTGCACATTTTGGGAAAAAAGTCTTACTTGTAGATATGGATCCTCAGTTTAACGCAACTCAATCCATGTTCACTAAGTTTTCAAACTTAAATATCTACTCTAAATTGAGAGACGAGTCAAAAACAATTAATGGGATATTACAACCAGCAAAGGGTGGCTTAGCATCTTCACCGACAGACAATAATGTAGAAGATTTAGTGATAAGATTATTTAGTCAAACAGAGGGTGACGGTCATTTAGACATGATTCCTGGAGATTTAGAAATAGTTAATTTTGAATCAAGTAGCAGAGGTTCTGAAAGAATTCTGAGTAGTTTCTTGAAGCGAAAACTTGATAGGAAATATGATTATATTTTAATTGATACTCCTGCTACATATTCCATTTATTCTCAGTCAGCATTGTTAGCTAGTGATTACTTTTTGGTCCCAGTTGCATTAGAAGCGTACTCGGCATTAGGTTATGACTTACTCAGAACAGCCATGAGAAACGATTTAGCATTAGAAGAAAGTGATATTATAGAGTTGGGTATAATATTTACAATGGCTAAAGAAGGAAAAGTAGGTAGGGAAGATATTGAAGGTGCTTTTACAGATCATAAGGTTTTTTCTAAGAAGCTGATAGAAAAAGAAAGAATAAAAACTGGCAAGATGGCAACTTTTATGTATGATATGATTAGTACCAAGGATAATATTGTAGATATTACACAAGAATTTATTGATGAATTGGAAGGAGAGGAGCATGAAGCAATATAATAAAAATAAATATGATGATTTTATTTCCCAAAATATAAATGAAGTAAATTTAGATGAGTCAATATTAGCTTCTACGGCTCCTTTAGCTGAAATCATATTAACAAAAAAGTTTTATTCTGGTAGAAATAGTGAATTAAAGGACTTTACAACTAATTATCTGAATGAAAATTATCGTGACTATTTGTTTGATGGACGTCCTATGTTATATGCTAGAGTGGTTAAAGATATCTTTAAAGATTCAAAAAAAGATGAAGAAGAATTTACCAAAAATAAGATAAAAAAATTAAAGAATATTCAAAAATTCTTAAAAGATAAAGTAAATGATAACGAGATTAATTCAGAAATTTATCCAAATTCATTAACAAAAAAATCAAAAAATAATTCAATTGATGGTTGGAGAAAGATAATTAATTCGAGGGAACGATAGTGGAATTTTCTAATTTATATGAAAGAGATTATTTTAAGTATAAGACTTTTGTAAAAGAAAGAAAATTTTTATTTGAAGATAATCAATTTAAAAATTTAGAAAAGATTTATATAAAACTTTATACAATTTCTGAATTGCTTAATTTATTAGATGGGATTGATAAAAAATCCATGATAGGTGATTTTAGTAAGGAATTAAAAAATTCTTTAGTAATTTCGTTTGATTTATTAAATATGAATTATTTAAATTCAAGTAAACAAATACTTAGGTCATCTATTGAGAGCTTTTTTAGACTTTCATTATCAATTTTGAGATTTTACGAGTATCGGAAAAATATTTCTAATAAAATATACGGGAGTACAGACTCTTTAAAAAAATTGAAGAGTTTATATACTGGACAAGCGGTTTATCGATTAACTTCTGGTACTATAAATTATTTTGAAGATACTGATATTATATCAACTATTAAAATTTTGAATGATTGTTATAGTGAACTATCTGGTAACGTACATGTTAATGCAACTACAAATTTTTCTCCTCAAAAATTTCTTGAAGACTATTCAAAGTTTGATAACGAAACAATCATGAATTTTATCAATTTTTATTTAGAAGTAATTAACTGTATTGCAATTGCTTTATTCTATTTACTTAAAGTGTTAGATATTCCAGTTACAAAAAGACAGATTCAAGTTGTAGAAATGGGGCTGGATAATAATATGGAACTGGTTCTGAATAAAATATTTTGATTTAATCCTTCGCCCTCCGGGGCGTTTTTCTTTACAACGAAAGCAGTAAATTGTATAATAATCTTACGTTTTACATTAAGGTTATAAATAACTCCTAAAGCATCGTTCTTGACTAAGTGACGGTGTTTTTTATTTGAAAACAAATACAAAAAGTAGTAGAATGAATTCATCTTACCTATATAAGATGACGTCTGCCCTTAAACAGGGCTTTTTGTTCTAGTTAAGGAAGTAGATATATACTATATTTACCCAAAAATATATAATTTTTCATAAATTTACTCCTAAGCGTCCCTCTCCTAACTGGGGCGCTTTTTTTGTGCTATAATATATTCGGGATGATTGTGGGATTTCATCCAATTTCTAGAGTTAAGCTGCTCTTCGGAGTGGCTTTTTTATTTACTTAATATTTTTGTCAATACAAAATATGCTATAATATAAATGTCATTCCCCCATTGAATTGAATAGGTAGCGAAAAAGTTCAAGGTTAAGATTGATAATTTCACTAAGTTATCAAAAGCAGAATTTATGGGATTGGAATTATGGTAAACCTTTGCTACATAATTAGGTAATAAGGAGAAAAATTTAATGGACGATGATGATGTAAAAAGAAATATATTAGTATCAATTTTAGTTTTAATTTTTGGTGTAGCATTTATTATTGTTGATATATTTTATTTAGGTTCAGTTATAGATTTTTATCAATGTGTAGTGGTGTTATGTGCGATGGTTATTTTTGGCCTCCTCTTAATAGAATCTTTTAAACAAAGAAATAAGAGAAGAAAACTTCTTCAAGAGCTTGATGATGAATTAGAAAATACAAAAGAAAGTAATCAATAATACAGAGATTTGGTTCTTTAGCTCAGTTGGTAGCTAACCGTTCGGTCGCTGGTTCGAGTCCAGCAAGAACCATAAATAAAAAAGCACTAAATAGTGCCTCATGGTTCTCAATTTTACGCACGGCGGTGCAATTTTTTACCAACGTATTTAACTACGTTGGTAAATTATATTAAACTGTCTTATGTTAATAACTTTTATTTACGTTGTTTATGTAGCAAGGTTAGATTCATTTAAATGTGTATAAGTATTGCTATAAAGCCAACAAAATGATGTAATTTCTTATTTGCATTTTGAAATCGCTCCTGTTTGGGAGCGATTTTTTTGTGACTTTTTTGGTAAAATAGAGGTAGGACACTGTCCTTTAAAATTGATGACAAAAACTAGTTAAGGATTATTTCTAAGTGGAAAATGTTAAAAAAATTGCTGAATTGTTGAATATTAAAAATTCACAAGTTGAAAAAGTATTAGAATTGACGGCAGAGGGGAACACAGTTCCGTTTATTGCTCGTTATCGTAAAGAAGCAACAGGTTCACTTGACGAAGTTGAAATCAAAAAAATTATTGATGAAGATAATTTACTGACAAAATTATCAGAACGTAAAACGGCTGTTTTGTCAAAAATTGAAGAGCTTGGTAAGTTGACTGATTCGCTAAAAGCACAAATTTTGGCTGCTGAAAAACTAACAGAAGTTGAAGATTTATATCTGCCTTACAAAGAAAAACGGCGCACAAAAGCAACGATTGCAAAGGAAAATGGTTTATTTCCTTTGGCTCAATTGATTGTAAAAAATTCAGCGAATCTTGAAGAAGAAGCTGAAAAATTTGTCAATGAGAATTTTACAAGCCTTCAAAAAGCTTTGGAAGGTGCTGTGGATATCTTGTCAGAAGCGATTTCTGAGGATGCACGTTTGCGCTCATGGCTGACCGGTGAAATCAAAAACAATAGTTTACTGACAAGTAGTTTGAAAAAAGATGCCGTTGATGAAAAGCAAGTTTTTCAAATGTATTATGAATTCTCAGAAAAAGTTTCAGAATTACCAAATTATCGTGTATTGGCTTTAAACCGTGGTGAAAAATTGGGGATTCTGTCAGTAAAATTTGAAAATAACGAAGATAAAATTTTACGTTATTTTGCCGCCCGTTTTGCTGCTCAAAATAATCCAATGATGCAAGTGGCGATTAAAGATGCTGTCAAGAAAAAATTGATTCCGGCTATGGAACGTAGTATTCGGACTGAATTGACAGAAAAAGCTGAAGCATCTGCCATCGAAGTTTTTGGCGAAAATTTGAAAAATTTATTATTGGTGGCTCCGCTTAAAGGGCGTGTAGTCATGGGATTTGACCCTGCTTACCGTACTGGAGCAAAGCTTGCTATTGTTGATGAGACAGGTAAATTATTGATGACAACGGTCATTTATCCTGTGAAGCCAGCAAATGCAGGTCAAATTGCTCAAGCGAAAAAAGATTTAGCAAAATTCATTCGAGAATATGGTGTGAATATGATTGCGATTGGGAATGGAACTGCCAGTCGCGAATCTGAAAGTTTTGTTGCAGAAGTACTCAAGGAAAATAATTTTTCTGATGTTTATTATGTGATTGTCAGTGAATCTGGAGCCTCTGTTTATTCAGCGAGCGAGTTGGCACGTGAAGAATTTCCAGAATTGACTGTTGAAAAACGTTCAGCAATTTCGATTGCACGCCGTTTGCAAGATCCATTGGCTGAACTTGTAAAAATCGAACCAAAAGCCATTGGTGTTGGTCAATATCAACATGATGTTTCTGAGAAAAAATTAACAGAAAATCTTGATTTTGTCGTGGAAACAGTAGTTAACCAAGTTGGTGTTAATGTCAATACAGCCAGTCCTAGTTTGCTTTCACACGTAGCTGGCCTTAATAAAAGTTTGGCACAGAATGTAGTAAAATATCGTGAAGAAAATGGCGCACTCAAAACAAGAGCGGAACTAAAAAAAGTCCCACGTTTGGGAGCTAAAGCATTTGAACAAGCGGCAGGTTTCTTAAGAATTCCAGAAGGTAAAAATTTCCTTGACAACACCGGTGTTCACCCAGAATCTTATAAAGTGACGGAACAACTTTTGGCGGAAATTTCCGCTGATAAACCTGTCAGTAACGAAGAATTGCTGACCAAACTTTCATCAGTAAATATTCCTGAAATGGCTGAAAAACTTGGTCTTGGTCAGGAAACATTGACTGATATTATCAATGATTTACAAAAACCAGGCCGTGATTTGCGTGATAGTTTTGATGCCCCAATTTTAAGACAAGATGTTTTGTCAGCTGGAGATTTACAAATTGGTCAACAACTTGAAGGTGTAGTTCGTAATGTTGTTGATTTCGGTGCCTTTATTGATATCGGAATTAAAAATGATGGCTTGGCACACGTTTCTGATTTGAGTAAATCTTTTGTCAAAAATCCAAGTGATGTTGTCGCTGTAGGGCAAATCGTAACGGTTTGGGTTAAATCTCTCGATTTACAAAGAGGGAAAATTAATTTAACCTTAGTGAACCCACGAGAAAAATAATCTGTCAGTAAATTTTTTTGATTCTAGTTTCATTAAGCGAAGCTGTCAGTAAAATTTACTGACAGTCGTTTGTGCGAGCCTGTCAAAGGAGGAAAAGTGTTAACTAATCAAGAATTGACAGCAAAAGTAAAAGAAATATCACTCACATATTTTAAGCAATCATTTGACCACGAAGCAAAATGGAATCAACGCCTACGGACAACTGGTGGTCGTTTCTTTCCCAAAGATTTACATCTAGATTTTAATCCTAAAATGGCTGAACTTAAAGATTTTGAAGGAGTGATACTTCATGAATTAACTCATTATCATCTGTATCGGTCTAAAAGAGGTTATAAACATCGAGATGCTGATTTTAAAAGGCTTCTGTCACAAGTTGGTGGCTTACGATATGCTCCCTCAGTGATTGATAAGAAGATAAAATATTATTATAGCTGTAAAATTGCGGCCAACTTTATCCTCGACAAAGAAAAATTGATACAAAAAAGTATCGCTGTGGAAAATGTCGAGGGAAATTAATCTTAAAAACAAGCGGAAATTAAAAATTCCGCTTGTTTTTTATTAAGAATTAAGAAATTTATCCACATTTTCTTCACTTTTTCCCCAAAAACTGTGAATAAGTTAAGATAAATTGGGGATAATTACAAAAAAATGGCTTAATTGAGCCAAAAAAATCTTATCCACAAGATAAAATAAATGCGTAAAGATGATAATTGCTTTTTCTCACAAAAAAGCGTAGAATAGTAAAAATACATTTTTGAAGGACTTCGAGCTATTTAGCTCGAAATCTTTTATATCATGTAAAATAATATTGAATGAAAAAGAAAAGGGAGAAACTCGTGCTTAAATCAGAAATTATTGCTCAAATGCCAAAAGTTGAACTTCATTGCCATCTTGATGGTTCGCTTAGCTTGTCAGTCATTAAAGAACTCGCTAAAAATGCTGGAATTCATATGACAATGTCCGATGAGGAAATTTTAGAAAAGGCACAAGCCCCAGAAAATACAAAAAATTTGCTAGAATACCTGCAACGTTTTGATTTCGTCTTACCACTTTTGCAAACTTATAAGAATTTAGAGTTGGCTGCTTATGATGTTGTCAGACAGGCAGCAAATGATAATATTAAATATATTGAAATCCGTTTTGCTCCAAGTCAACATCTCTTAGAAAATCTAACCCTTGAAGAAGCAGTAGAGGCTGTCATCGCCGGCCTTTCTCGTGCAGAAAATGATTTTGATATAAGAGCAAATGCACTCGTTTGTGGATTAAAACAAGAACCAATTCAAAAATTACAAAAACTGCTGCCACTTTTTGATAAGATTCCTGATGAACATCTTGTCGGATTTGATATGGCGGGTGATGAATTAAATTATCCACAGGAAAAATTTGTAGATTTGATTCATGATATAAAAATTAAGGGTGTCAATGTGACGCTTCATGCTGGAGAATGTCCAGCATGTGAGAAAAATATTTTAGATTCAATTGCAATGGGGGCAAGTCGCATTGGACATGGAATTATGACTAAAAATCTGTCCGAAGCCGAACAAAAAATGATGATTGAAAAACAAATTGTTTTAGAAATGGCTCCGACTAGCAATTTTCAAACAAAAGCGGTGACAGAGCTTGCGCAATATCCTTTTAAAGAACTTTATGACAAAGGAATACACGTGACATTAAATACCGATAATCGAATGGTTTCGGCTACAAATTTAAGCAAAGAATATGAGAAAATCTCAGCTTGGTACCCAGATTTTTCTCTTTCTGATTTTGAAAAAATAAATCATTACGCAATTGATGGCGCCTTTATTGGTCAAGAAGAAAAAGAAGAACTTCATCAAAGATTTACCAAAGAATACAAAAAAATCTCTGAATAATCAGAGTTTTTTTAGATTAGATGAATTATTATTATTTAATTTCTATCTTAGAAATGATTTGAGCAGCTTGTTCATCAAATGAAGTTGGAATGGCAAGCGTTTGGCTACTGTCCAATAGTTTTTGAGATTCTTCTTTTACCCAAGCAGAATCTTTAAGATATCTTTCATCTTGGTAATGATTTGGATCTTTATAAAAATTGATTGACCCATTATGATTAGAACTATAGGTAACAATAGTGGTTCCAGCCATTGTATTATCAGAACTAAAAGATAATGTTACTGTGTCCTGAGGAACAACTACAGAACCGGAAAAAGGAAAGACTTGGTGATTAGCTCCATTTTTAGTAACACTGATAGAAACAGGTTGATAATCATATTTATAATAACTTAGAAGGGTTTCGGTTACGCATGCATACTCAACCTGTTCAGCGCTATATCCAGATAAAGGCGAAGAACTTTTTTGTACTTTTTCAGAATTATTGGTATTTGCTTGACTGCTTGAAGGAGAAGTGTTCGTAGAATGAGTAGCAGAATTTTTACCATTGCTAGTTTTTGAACTTGAGGTAACTTTAGAACTAGAAGTATTTTCTTTTTTGGTCTGATTTTCAGAACTTTTAGAATTTGAACAGGCAGCTAAGGCAAATAAACTCAAAAATGTAGCTGACCAAAGGATTGTTTTTTCATAAGATTTATTCTCCATTTTTATTACTTTATAATAATAGAATTAAATTTTTATAAAGTAAAATTTAGCTATGATTACTATAATCTTAGAATATATTTCTACTTGGTATAATCTATTGTGGGAATGAGCTTTATTTAGATATTCTTATTTCTAAGGTGTTGCTTTAGGACAATAAAAAAAGCTGAATCATTATATATTCAGCCTTTTTTTATTAATAAATATTATTCATCAGGTGTCATAATCATTGGAACAACAAGTGGTGAACGTTCAGTTTGTTTATAAAGGAATGGTGAGAGTGCTTCACGCATCGCACGAGCCACAGAAGCTTCATTTGCATTTTCTTCATGCATCGCTTCACGAATGGCATTGAAAAGGACACGTTGACCACTACGAATCAAATCACCAGACTCACGCATGTAGATAAATCCACGCGAAAGCATGTCAGGGCCAGCAAGAACGGTTTTCTTTTCAAAGTCAACGGTTGCAACCGCAAGGACAATTCCGTCTTCTGAAAGTTCATGACGGTCGTGGAGAACGGCATTTCCGACATCACCAATTCCTGAACCATCAACATAAGTGTCAGAGGCTGGGAAATGGTCGGCATATCTTGCGCTGTCAGCAGTTAATGCAAGGACGTCACCATTTTCTTGAATGAAACAATTTTCTTTAGGGACACCAGTATCTTGAGCAAGTCCAGCGTGAATTTTGAGCATTCGATATTCACCGTGAACAGGCATAAAGTATTTCGGTTTGATGAGACGTAACATGAGTTTTTGCTCTTGTTGCCCACCATGACCAGAGGTGTGAATGTTGTTCATTTTACCATAAATAACTTCAACACCAGCTTCAGCGATTTTGTTAATCAATTGGTTAACACCGTGGGTATTCCCAGGAATAGCATTTGATGAGAAGACAACCGTATCGCCCATTTGTAAGGTAATATGACGGTGCATTCCGTTGGCAATTCTTGAAAGTGCAGCCATTGGCTCACCTTGCGAACCTGTACACATAATCAAAAGTTCATGTGAAGCGTATTGATTAACTTCATTTGGTTCAATGAAAGTTCCTTTAGGAGCTTTGATATAACCGAGTTCCAAACCATTCACGATTGCTTTTTCCATTGAACGACCGAAAACGACAATTTTGCGTCCAGTCTTAACTGCTCCATCAACGGCTTGTTGCAAACGGAAAATATTTGAGGCAAATGAAGCGAAAATAATTCGACCTTCAATACGTTCAAAAATTTTCATGATGCTTGCACCAACGACTTTTTCAGAATGTGAAAAAGTTGGAATTTCAGCATTGGTTGAGTCAGAAAGAAGGAGTAAAACACCTTCGCTTCCAAGTTCAGCCATTCGGTGAAGGTCAGCAGGTTCACCCACTGGTGTGAAGTCAAACTTGAAGTCACCAGTAGCCACAATTTTACCTTGAGGAGTATTTACAACAATCCCTAAAGGTTCTGGAATTGAGTGAGTCGTGCGGAAGAAGTCAAGACTTAAATGATTAAATTTAATGACTGAATCTGCATGAATTTCATAAAGTTTAGCATCACGTAAAAGTCCGTGTTCTTCGAGCTTTCCACGAATGAGCGCAAGTGACAATGGTCCAGCATAAATTGGAATATTGGCCTGTTTCAAGAGGAATGGAATTCCTCCGATGTGGTCTTCGTGTCCGTGAGTGATGAAGAGACCTTTGATACGATCAATATTTTCAACGATGTAAGTATAATCAGGAATGACGTAGTCAACACCTAATAAATCGTCTTCTGGGAATTTAATTCCGGCGTCAATGATGATAATTTCATCTTTATACTCAACGCCGTAAGTATTTTTACCGATTTCACCCAGTCCGCCAATGGCGTAAACTGCGACTTCATCAGCTTTTATTTTAAGTTGCTTTGGCATGTTTCTCCTATTCTTTGGATTTTTTATTTTATTTTTTGACTGACAAGTTGGTCAGTTCGGTTTTTTAATGTAATATTTACTGACAGAATTTTAAAGGTACAAGAAAATCACTTTAGATTGCTGTCATTTTTGACAAAAATCTAAAGTGCTCTCCTTTATCCTCCAGTCAGTCTTAGAAGCTTGTGATTTCAAATACGCCAGTTTCTTTTTCATATTCGACAGATTCATCAGAAAGTGAGTCAATAAACTCTACATGGTAGGCAGTATTTTTAGCAAGAAGTTCGCGTGCAAGGATAACTCCTTCTTCTTTAGTAGCAACATCAAGGTCGAGGTAAAGAGCCTCAGTAGTCTCACGACGTGGTGAGCGGGTATTATCTTTTTGGTAGAAAACTTTAAAAATCATTCTATAAATCACGAGCAAAAGCTCGTTCCTTTCTTAATAGTTCGTGTTTGCTGTTCTTTGCAATTACTATCATTTTAGCATATTTGCAAGGAAATGAAAAGTTGAGTTCATTAATTTTATAAATGAAGCGCTTCCTAAAAAATAATGGTGGAACTTGTAAGACAAGCGTGGTAAAATATAAGGAAGTAGAACTGATGACAGAGAAGATAAAAATTATTTGTAGATAGGTCGCATTGGATAAGTGGCTGTCAGTAAAAGTCTATCAGTAATTAAAAAATAACATACTTTCAGAAATATTATAGGTAAAAAATGAAAATATTAGCATTTGATAGCTCATCAAAGGCTTTGTCAGTAGCTGTGGTTGCTGACGGAATATTACTTGGTGAAGTAACATTAAATTTGAAAAAAAATCACAGTACAACTTTGATGACAAGCATTGATTTTTTGATGGCTCAAGTTGGTCTTGAAGCCAAAGAACTTGACCGGATTGCGGTAGCACAAGGCCCTGGTTCTTATACAGGTTTGCGACTTTCTGCGACAGTTGGAAAAACATTGGCTTTTAGCTTAAATAAAGAGCTTGTTGGTCTATCAAGTTTATTGGCAATTGCTAATCGTGTTCAAGACAAAAATGCTTACGTGCTTCCGATAATTGATGCAAGACGTGGAAATGCCTATGCAGCTCTTTATAAAAATGGTCAGCAAATAATTGCGGATCAACATTGTAATTTTAGTGAATTTTTGGCTGATTTATCAGAAAAAGTTTCTTCATTTGAACAAATTATTTTCACAGGAGAAACTGATAATTTCGTTGAAGCAATTCAAAATGCTGGTTTCTCTGAAGAACAAATCATTTCTGACAGTTTAGAAAAGCTCCCGTCAGCCTATGAAATTGCTAAGATTGCCGAAAAATTAGCTCCTGAAAATGTGCACGCTTTTGTGCCAAATTACCTCAAAAAAGTTGAGGCCGAAGAGAAATGGTTGGAAAGTCATGAAAAAGCTGAAAACACTCCTGACGACTACGTTCAAAGGGTTTAGTGGAAAAAAATTTAATCCTCGTCGTTATTTAGAAATGGCTGACATTGAACTTGAACATGACCGAGAAGGTGTTCACTATCGATTGGCAGACAGAGTTGATATTGTTGCTTTGCTTGCGATTGAACGAGATGTTTACAATGGAGATATTCCATGGACCTTCTCTCATTTTGAACATGAAATTGTCAAAAATGATGAAGCCTTTTTCATTGTGGCCGAAATTTCTGGCAGTGTCATTGGTTTTATTGGAACTAGAATCAATCACCATGGTCAAGATGCACATATCACTAATCTCGCAGTGTTTAAAGCCTTTCAAGGACAACAAATTGCTTCAACTTTGATTGAACAACTGATTGTATTGATGAGTGCACTTGGAAAAAATGAGATGACTTTGGAAGTCCGTCGTGACAATACTAAAGCACAAGGACTTTATCGTAGGCAAGGTTTTGTCACTGACAAATTATTGCCAGAGTACTATGAAGACGGTGCTGATGCCATTTGGATGATTAAGAAATTGAAAAAATGAAAAAATGAAAAAATGAAAAAATGAAAAAATGAAAAAATGAAACTAAAACATCTCTCTTACTTTGAAGAAAAATTAGAAGATGAAAAATATTTTCCAACCATAGAAAACCTATCAGCTCAGATTTATGAACTTTTGTCACTTGCTTACGAAGAATCACCGTGGACACGAGCTTATATTTTAGCTGATATAAACAATGAAAATTCCGATTATTTCTTCCTAGAAGAAGAGGGGCAAATTGTTGGTCTTTTAGCAATTTCAACAATAATGGATGAATTAGAAATTACAAATATCGCTATTCATCCTGATTTTCAGGGGCAAGGACTAGCGAGTTTTTTACTGACAGAAGTGTCAACATTTAGTGGGACTTTATTTTTGGAAGTTCGGAAGTCCAATCTTGCCGCTCAAAAATGTTATGAAAAATTTGGTTTTAAGATTTATCATACAAGAAAAAATTATTATGACAAACCTATTGAAGATGCTTTGTTAATGAGAAAAGAGCAATTTTAAAAATGAAAGATAATTATATATTAGCCTTTGAAACTTCATGTGATGAAACTTCAGTGGCAATTTTAAAGAATGGAAATGAATTATTATGTAATATCATTGCCAGTCAAATCAATAGTCATAAACGCTTTGGTGGAGTTGTGCCAGAAATTGCCAGCCGTCATCACGTCGAACAAATTACTGTTTGTATTGAAGCAGCACTTGAAGAAGCAGAAATTTCGGCTGACCAACTGACGGCCGTTGCGGTGACCGAAGGTCCAGGCTTAAATGGCGCTTTGTTAGTTGGAATCATGGCAGCAAAAACTTTTGCATGGGCAAATCATCTTCCTTTGATTCCAGTTAATCACATGGCCGGTCATTTGATGGCTGCAAGTTTAGTGGATACCATTGAATATCCAGCTATGGCCCTTTTGGTTTCAGGTGGACATTCTGAACTTGTTTACGTAGAAAAAGAAGGAAGCTATAAAAAAGTTGGTGAAACTCGTGACGATGCTGCCGGTGAAGCTTATGATAAAGTTGGTCGAGTGATGGGCCTGACTTATCCGAGTGGAAAAGTCATTGATGAATTAGCACACAAAGGAGCTGATACTTACAATTTCCCACGAGCAATGATGAACACACATGAAGTAGAATTTAGCTTCTCAGGCTTAAAATCAGCCTTTATTAATCTCGTTCATAACGAAAATCAAAAAGGAAATGACGTGATTGCTGATGATTTAGAAAATTTAGCTGCTTCCTTTCAAGCTGCGGTCGTCGATGTCCTTATGGCCAAAACCAAATTAGCCATGGAAAAATACCCAGTAAAAACGCTAATAATTGGCGGTGGAGTATCAGCAAATCAAGGCTTACGCGAACGTTTGTCAGCAGAAATTACTGACGAAAAGTTAATTATTCCTCCTTTAAGACTCTGTGGTGACAATGCTGGAATGATTGCAGCAGCAGCATATATCGAATGGAAAAAAGGTTTAGAAAATGTTCAAGCAGGATTAGATTTAAATGCAAAACCTAGTCTCGTTTTTGAAGACATAGAAGAAGGAGAAGTTTAATGATGAAATTAATTGGAAAACTTCAAAATGGCATGACCTTTACTGAAGAATTTGACGGAGTCAACGATTTCCTAGCCCTTCAACAAAGCGATTATAATGCCATTGCTGATGAAATTGAAGTTGTTGAAGTAAAAATTGCTGACGAAGTCCTTGATTTTAAAGGCAATATGGGTCAACTTTACTATGAACTCATGAAATAAATAAAAAGTTACTGACAGTTCTGTTAGTAACTTTTTTTATTTAGAGTTGATTAATCATTAATATTTTTGTCTGTGGAAAACTTTCTTTAAGCTCTTTCAGATGAAGTTTGAGCTCTGGATAACAAAAGATATAATCAATTATTTCATTTTTTTCGTCAGTAATTCGGACAAATATATTTTTTGAAGTTGAATGTCATTGCCAACTATCACTTGAGCTTTTTTTTAACCAAAGTTTTTCCATTTCTTTGTAAGCAAATATTTTTCCAATTGGTAATCCTGCGGGTGTTTCTAGCGATTTGTCATTGCCAAGTAGCAGATAAGCAGTAGTCATGTAACCGCCTCCTTTTGCTATATTATAACTCCACAAAAAAAGATTAGCAAGGGGAACTTCACAGATTGGGGTCCTATTGTCATCTTTTAGTAAGAATTACTAGACCACAGACAATTCTTGAATTGTCCGTCCTTCTTTATCGACCAATTGTAACCAGCTATTTGTTCCAGCGAAGTAAAGGAAATGTCCCACTTCATTGACTGATTTTAAGACAATATCCTCAGTAGTTGTGAATGTTTTAGCATCCCAATTGGCTTTTTGTTCTTCTCTTAAAGTCTGTGTAAAACGATAGGCTAAACCTGGTGTACCATCAGATTTCATTCCACCGCTTTCGGAGATTTTTGCTCCGGCTTTTATCACAAGTTGATTGGATTTTTCCCAAATAATGGTCGCTTTACTGTCGGAACGATTAACAAAAAATTCAACTTCAGAAAGTCCTTTTTTCCAGCGATGTTGTGCTTTAGGAGAAAAAGCTTTTTTCTTTTCTAATTTAATGCCAAAAGCAGTTAAAGCAGTCAAAAACTCGTCAGCAGAAGTGGCACAAGCTTTTTCGATATTGCTTGTAATTTTAATTGGCTCGGCTTTATCACGTAAAATAATGCCAGCTTCCTCAGCCAAATTAACTAAATATTGCGTTAGATATTCCAGCTCTAAATCATAGGCAGCCATATTTAAAATCACGACTTTATCAAATTCTAACTTAGGAATTAATTTTAAATCATTGGCAATCATTTTAATCTGCCCTTTTTTTAGTAAAAAGAAAAGCTCATCATTTTGCAAATCAAAACGTGCATTATTCTGATCAAAAATACGTAAAAAGGCAGTTGATGGAAGACGAATTTCTAAACCAAGGTCAGACATGCTGACCGTAAAAGTTAAATTTTTCATAACTTTATTATAGCAGAAAGTTTGACAGCCTTATCAAACAATACATCATCAAGCTAAAGTTTGGTATATACAAACAATGTAATCTGTTTTTTTGTATTTTATAAAAAATGAATCTATAAAAAAACAAAATAATGTAATTTTATAAAATAAAGTTCGGTATTTACGTACAATGGTAACTGTTAACAGAATATTTACAAAAAGGTCATTGTCAGATAAATTAAAATGGGTTAGAATTATTTTGTGAAGCACACCGATTCATCAACCGATTGATAAAAATCTTAAGGAGATTCATTTTTATAATGAAAAAGACATCGAAGAAAGTCATTGGACTTACAGCAAGTGCACTAATTGCAGTATCATTACTTGCAGCTTGTGGAAATAGTAGCTCTGCATCAAAATCTGATAGCAAAACCATTTCAAATTTAAAGATTTCATTTATTCCATCCAAAAATCCGGATGATATTACCACAGCGACTAAACCAATCGCAAATATTTTGAAATCTGAATTGAAAAAACAAGGCTATACAGTAAAAAATATTGATACTAGTGTTGGTACAAATTATCAAGCGGTTGGTGAAGGGCTCGATGCTGGTTCAGTTGACGTCGGTTATGGAATGTCAGCGACAACTTATGCCATGTATCAAGATGGTTCAACTCCACTCTTGATGGCAACACGTAAAGGACTTTCAAATGATGGCTCAGATTCTGCAAAATATTGGAATGAGCATAAACCAACAACTAAAACCGATAAAGAAGTGACTTCTTACCGTTCGCTGATCATTGCTGGTAATTCTCCAATGGGCAAAAAGTTAGCTAAAGAAGCCAACGACGGAACTTTGACGTGGAAAGATTTAAACGATGCAAAATGGGGGCTTGAATCAACTTCTTCTGCGGCAGGCTATATGTATCCTTCGCAATGGTTAACTGAGAACTTTAAACATTCAATTCGTGATTTAAAAAATACAGTTACTATGGATTCTTATGATTCAGCAATGGCTCAACTTGCTTCAGGTCAAATTGATGTAATGCCAGAATATGCTGATGCACGAATGGATGACGCTGCTAAGTGGACCACAACTTTCGGCGCAAAAGAAAGTATTTGGGATGATACAAATGTGATTGGTGTGACACCTGCCATTGCCAATGATGGAATCATGGTTTCAGAAAAATCAAAAATCATGACAGCTGACTTCAAAAAAGCACTCTCAGCAGCAATTAAAGATATGGCTAAAACTGATGAAGGAAAGAAAGTCATTGCCATTTATTCACATGATGGCTATGTTGATTCAACAAAAGCTGACTTTAAAACAGCCATTAAAGTGGCAAATTCAATGAGTAAAGCCAACTAATGAACAAATAAATCATTTAATAAGGGTCTGGGTTACTCAATGAGTTCCAGACTCTTTTTGTGGAAATTGACTAATATTAATTAAAAAGCCTTCATTAGTGAAGAAGGATGGAGAAGTAATGATAAAATTTGAAAATGTGTCAAAAATTTATCCAAATGGCACAAAAGGTTTGACGGATGTTAATTTACAAATCAATCAAGGAGAATTCGTAGCTATTATTGGAACATCGGGAGCAGGAAAATCAACTCTGATTCGTTGTGTTAATGGTTTAAATGATATTACTTCAGGCTCGTTAATTGTGAATGATACAGAAGTGTCAAAACTTAAAGGAAAAGAGTTAAGAAAATTTCGGAGACATGTGGGAATGATTTTTCAATCCTATAATTTAGTTCCTAGAGTGACGGTTTTGAAAAATGTAATGTTTGCTCGTGTACCAGATATGAGTTTATTTAAGGTCATTTTTGGTTTGTTTTCAAAAGAAGATAAACTTGTTGCCTTAGATTCTCTGAATAAGGTAGGAATTTTAGATAAAGCTTATATCCGAGCAGATCAACTTTCAGGTGGACAACAGCAACGTGTATCACTCGCTCGTGCTCTTAGTCAAGAAAGTGAAATTTTACTCGCTGATGAACCTGTTTCAGCACTTGACCCAGTCACAGCTAAAGAAGTAATGGATGATTTTAAAAGAATTAATGAAGAATTCAATAAAACAATTTTACTGAATATTCACCATGTTGAACTTGCTTTAGAATACGCTTCGCGGATTATTGCTGTAAAAAAAGGGAAAATTGTTTATGACGGTCCTTCGCAAGAGGTAACCAAAGAAATTTTGGATGAAGTTTATAGAAAAGAGGCCTAAATGTACGATAAAATTTTTAAGCCTAAAAAAATAAAACTTATTACAGGAGAAGTTGTTGAAGAAAAAGTCAGTCGAACTTGGTTGACTTGGTTAATTATCATCTTACTGATTGCTTTTTCTGTTATTCTTACAAATTTTGATTTTAGTGCGCTTAGCAGAAGTGGTCTCTTTTTTCAAAAATTAGCAAGTATGATTCCCCCAAATTGGGCTTACTTTCATAAAGTTCTTCCTCCATTACTAGATACGATTAAGATGAGCTTTTTTGCTTCCTTACTTGGAGCAATTTTGTCAGTTCCATTTGCGATATTAGCGGCAAATAACATCCTTAAAAATCGTTTTGGTAATGGCATCATTCGTTTGATTTTTATGCTAGCAAGAACTTTGCCAACTTTGGTTTTGGCTTTAATTGCAACCTATATTTTTGGTCTAGGAACTTTTGCTGGAGTTGTTGCAATTTTTGTATTTACCTTTTCTTTCATAGGAAAACAATTGTTTGAGGTGATTGAAACCGTTGATATGGGACCTTTTGAAGCGGCAGAAGCTTTAGGGGTCAGTCCTTTAAAAGCCTTTTTCATTGCTGTTTTTCCTCAAGTCCTACCTACTTATCTTTCAACTGCTCTTTATGCATTTGAGGGAAATGTCCGCTATGCTGCAATTTTGGGATATGTTGGGGCTGGAGGGATAGGAAATATCTTAAATGACCGAGTGAATTTTCGCGACTTTTCCTCTGTTGGTATGATTTTAATTTCTATTCTAGCTACAGTCATGATTATTGATTCAATCAGCGCATTAATTCGTAAGAAAATTGCCTAGGAATGAGAGGAAAAATGAATTCACAAATTATTGAAGAATATAATCATAGACCTAAAAACTGGTTTTATTATCTTTTGATATTTATTGTTTTATTAGCAGTTTCGATTTGGTCGACTTCAGTCGTCCATTATCATGGCGTTTCAGAACATGGAGCTTTAATCGCCAAAAATATTTTCACAGGGATTTTTCATCCAGATACCAGTTTGATGTTTAACCTAACTGAAACTGGCTTACCTTATCTCTTACTACAAACTTTTGCAATTGGTTTGCTTGGGACTTTGGTTGGTGCAATTGTTGCCATTCCACTCTCTTTTCTTGCAGCGACTAATTTGGTTCCGAATTGGTTAGCTTATCTGATTCGTTTTGTCTTGATGGCGATTCGGACAATTCCTTCTTTTGTTTATGCCCTTTTATTTATTCCAGTCGTTGGTTTAGGTTCTTCAGCTGGTGTAATGGCGCTTGGTTTTGAGTCAATTGGGATGATTGCAAAACTATTTATTGAAGCTATTGAAGATTTGGATATGGGTGTTATTGAAGCTATGGACGCAGCTGGTGCAACAACATTTCAAAAAATTCGTTTTGGAGTTTTACCCCAATTATTACCAGATTTATATTCGATTTTACTTTACCGTTTAGATATGAATCTGCGTGATGCAGCCATTTTGGGATTAGTTGGTGCTGGTGGAATTGGTGCGCCATTGAGTTTTGCAATGTCTGGTTATAAATGGTCAGCCGTTGGTGCAATTTTGTTGGGACTTTTAGTTTTAATTATCCTTGTTGAACTCATTTCATCAAGAATTCGGAAAAAATTAGCAAAGGGATAAATAATATGAAAATAAGAATTCTAGAAACGAGTGATTTACATGGTTTTGTTCTCCCAACAAACTTCACCGAAAGAGAAATGAATTTGCCTTTTTCAATGGCCAAAGCCAAATCTAAAATAGATGAACTGACAGCAGTGGCTCAAGAGCAAGGTGAAATTATTGTAAAAATTGAAAATGGTGATTTATTGCAAGGTTCCCCCTTGGCTTATTATCTAGCTAAAAAATCAAGTCGCGGTATTAAAGACTTGGTCAATGTCACTAATTCTTTTGGTTATGATGTGGGATTGCTTGGTAATCATGAGTTTAATTATGGGATTGATTATTTAAAAAGTTATGTTAATCAGGTAAATTATCCTATTTTGGCTGCGAATGTATTGAATAATGAAGGTCAACCTGCTTTTGGCCCTGCTTATAAAATCATTGAAGCGCAGGGGGTGAAAATTGGAATTGTTGGTTTTTTGACACAATATATTCCACATTGGGAAAAACCGTCAATTATCAAAGATTTGACTTTCCAATCTATTCTGACAACTGCAAAAGATATTCTACCCGATTTGCGCCAATCAGTTGACCTTTTGATTGTTGCATATCATGGAGGCTTTGAGCGAGATTTACAGACAGGTCTTCCGACAGAAAGTTTGACAGGGGAAAATGAGGCTTATCAGTTAGTTGAAGAGTATAAAGATTACATTGATGCCTTAGTGACTGGACACCAGCATCGTGAAATTGCTGACCATCTTTTTGGAGTTCCAGTTATTCAACCAGGCTATCGTGGTGCTTTTGTTGGCGAAATAGAACTTGAATTAGATAATCATAAAAAAGTTGTGGCTTCAAACGCTAGACTTCATAAAACGGAGAATTGCAAAGTCTCATCGGAGGTCAATCAGCTGATATCCGTTGTGAGTGAAGAAGCAGAGGATTGGTTAGACCAGCCAATGGGAGAAGTTCATGGAGAAATGATTATTCGTGATCCAATGACTGCTCGATTGATTGAACATCCTTATATTGAATTGATTAATAAAATACAAATGGAAGCGACAGGGACCGAAATTTCTGGGACTGCACTTTTTAATAATGAAGCGAAGGGTTTTGCAAAAGAAATTACGATGAGATCGATTCTGACAAATTATATTTATCCCAACACTTTAGCTGTTTTAAGAGTGACAGGTGCAGACTTAAAGGCTGCCTTAGAGCGGACAGCGGAACATCTTGAACTTGACAAAAGTGGCGAAATTGTTTTTAGTCCACGCTTTATTGAACCAAAACCTGAATATTATAATTATGATATGTATGAAGGAGTTGAATATGCTATCAATTTGCAAAAAGAAATTGGTCAGCGAATTGTACGTTTAAATTTCAAGGGGCATCAGGTAAAAGATGACGAAATTTTAGAAATTGTCGTCAATCAATATCGCGCAGTTGGGGGTGGAAATTATCCAATGTTTTCTGCGGACAAGATTGTTAGAGAAATTACTGTTGATATGACCGAATTGATTGCTGATTATTTGAAGAAACATCCGATAATTGAGGCAAGTGTGAATCATAACTTCACAGTTCTAAAATAAATTTACTGACAGAAATTTTAGCAGAATAATAGGTGCTAAAAAAATCTGTCAGTAATTTTTTTATTAAGTTATACTTGAGAATGAGCTAAGTTTTTCTAAAGTTTTTACTGATATACTTTTATTTATCAAAAGGAGGAGCCTAGCATGAAACATACAGTAATAATTCCAAAAATCAATTATCAATTTGTGAAATCAGAAGATGACTCACTTTTACTTCCAAGTCCTTTAGAAAGTCAATATTTAACAGTAAAATATGAGCAATAAGAGCCAAATGAGTTGAGATTCTATGATAAAATGAAGTCATAAAGATTAACAAAGGAGCATTAATGACAATGAATATCACATCTCATGGTGAAAAAATAGCAACACTAAATCCGACAATAAGTGGTGATGCACCTGATTTTGAACTGACAGATTTAAAAGGAAATAAAATTAAATTATCAAAACTTGAAAAACCTGTTCTGATTAGTGTTTTTCCTGATATTAATACTAGAGTTTGTTCACTTCAAACCAAACATTTTAATCTTGAAGCAGCAAAACATTCTGAAATTGACTTTTTGAGTATTTCAAATAATACAGCAGATGAGCAAAAAAATTGGTGTGCAACCGAAGGTGTTGACATGACAATTCTTGCTGATGATGGAACTTTTGGAAAGGCTTATGGTCTTATTTTAAATGGTGGTCCTCTTGAAGGACGTCTTGCCAGAAGCGTCTTTGTTGTGAAAAATGGTCAAATTGTCTATAGTGAAGTTTTGTCAGAGCTTTCTGATGAACCAAATTATGAAAAAGCACTAGCAGCTACTAAATAGTTATAAATGACAAAATAGGGGATAATTGCAATTGATGCTTGTCTTCTATTTATAAGCTGTCAACAGGCAGCTTTTTTAGTAGTAAAAAGAATAGATGTAATTTTTCTTTGTACTCGAAATTTTCTATTCAATTTGATATAATTAGATTAATACTGAATATTTAGGAGAAAACATGGCTGTAAAACGTTTAATTGAAACTTTTGTTCCGGAAAATTATAAGATTTTCCTCGATATTGACCGTAAAACCAAGAAAATAAAAGGTCAAGTGGCAATTACTGGGGAAGCAAAAGATAGTGTTATTGCCTTTCATGCCAAAGGTTTACACTTTAGTAAAGTTCGTGCTTTTAGTGTCGACACAAACTTCATTGAAAATGAAGAAGATGAAGAAATCGTTGTTAAAATTGGTGAAACAGGGCGCGTGACTGTTTCATTTGAATATGAAGCTGAATTGACTGACAACATGATGGGAATTTACCCTTCATACTATGAAGTCAATGGCGAAAAGAAAATGCTCATTGGTACACAATTTGAAAGCCATTTTGCTCGTCAAGCCTTTCCTTCTATTGATGAACCAGAAGCAAAAGCAACCTTCGATTTGTCAGTAAAATTTGATGAAGAAGAAGGCGACATCATTGTTTCAAACATGCCAGAACTCTTGAATATTAACGGAATTCACGTTTTTGAACGTACTGTCAAAATGAGTTCTTACCTTTTGGCTTTTGTATTCGGTGAACTTCAATTTAAAAAAGGAAAAACAAAATCTGGTGTTGAAGTAGGTGCTTTTGCAACTAAAGATCATAGTGAAGCTGCGCTTGATTTCCCGCTTGATATTGCTATTCGTTCAATTGAATTTTATGAAGATTACTATAAAACGCCATATCCACTCCCACACAGTTGGCACATTGCCTTACCTGACTTTTCGGCAGGAGCAATGGAAAACTGGGGATGTATCACTTATCGTGAAGTCTGCATGCTTGTTGACCCTGAAAATGCAACCATTCAAAGCAAACAATATGTAGCAACTGTTATTGCACACGAATTGGCACACCAATGGTTCGGTGACCTTGTAACAATGCAATGGTGGGATGATTTGTGGCTCAATGAATCATTTGCCAACAACATGGAATATGTTTGTATGGATGCTTTGGAACCAAGTTGGAACGTTTGGGAATCATTCTCAATCTCAGAAGCCAATATGGCACTGAATCGTGATGCAACTGATGGAGTTCAATCTGTCCACGTTGAAGTGACTCATCCAGATGAAATTGGAACGCTCTTTGACCCAGCAATCGTCTATGCCAAAGGTTCACGTTTGATGGTTATGCTTCGTAAATGGCTTGGAGATGAAGATTTTGCTGCTGGTTTAGCTCTTTACTTCAAACGCCACCAATATGGAAATACAGTCGGAGATAATCTTTGGGATGCCTTGGCTGAAGTCTCTGGAAAAGATGTGGCAGCTTTCATGCATTCATGGGTTAACCAACCAGGTTACCCTGTCGTTACTGCCGAAGTCATTGATGATACTTTAGTTTTGAGTCAAAAACAATTCTTCGTTGGTGAGGGTGCTGATAAAGGACGTTTGTGGAATGTTCCTTTGAATACAAATTGGTCAGGATTGCCAGACTTACTTTCTTCTGAAAAAGTTGAAATTCCTGGTTTTGCTGCTTTGAAAGCAAAAAATGATGGTAAGGCCCTCTTTTTGAATGATGCAAATATGGCTCATTACATTATTGATTACAAAGGACAATTGTTGACAGACCTCCTCTCAGAAGTTGAGACTTTGGAGAATGTCACTAAATTCCAAATCTTGCAAGATCGTAAATTATTGGCTAAAGCAGGTGTAATTTCTTATGCTGATGTCGTAAATATCTTGCCAGCATTTACCAACGAAGAATCTTACCTTGTCAATACTGGTTTGAGTCAACTCATTAGCGAATTGGAACTTTTTGTTGATGAAGATTCAGAAACTGAAAAAGCTTTCCAAAGCTTGGTAGGAAAACTTTTCGCTAAAAACTATGCTCGCTTAGGTTGGGATAAAGTTGCTGGCGAATCTGCTGGTGATGAGAGCCTTCGTGGAATTGTTTTGAGTAAGACTTTGTATGCTGAGAATGCAGATGCCAAAGCAAAAGCCAGTCAAATCTTTGCAGCACATAAAGAAAATCTAGCAGGAATTCCGGCTGATATTCGTCCAATTGTTTTAAATAATGAAATTAAGACGACAAATTCTGCTGAATTGGTTAAAACTTATCGTGAAACTTATGTTAAAACTAGCTTGCAAGAATTTAAACGTGAGCTTGAAGGGGCTGTCGCATTAATCAAGGATGAAAAAGTCATTGCTGAATTGCTTGAAAGCTTCAAAAATGCTGATATTGTTAAGCCACAAGATATTGCTTTCTCTTGGTTCTACCTTTTGCGCAATGATTTCTCACAAGATGCTGCTTGGGCTTGGGAAAAAGCAAATTGGGCATTCCTTGAAGAAAAATTGGGTGGAGATATGAGTTATGATAAATTTGTTATCTATCCAGGAAATACTTTTAAAACTGCTGATAAATTAGCAGAATATAAAGCTTTCTTTGAGCCAAAATTAGAAAATCAAGGTTTGAAACGTTCAATCGAAATGGCAATCAAGCAAATCACAGCACGTGTTGCTTTGATTGATAGCCAAAAGGCTGACGTTGATAAATCAATCAAAGAAATTTCTGAAAAATTATAATAAATAAAAAATCACCTTTTTGAGGTGATTTTTTTTATTCATTCTTGGTCTGACTTTGTTTTTGATAGCACAAGTAGAGCGATAATTAGAAAGATAAATCCCATGAGTGCTGGAGCGAAATGACCAAGGCTGATATAGATTTGTCCACCAATTAAAGGGCCTATCACGCGAGTAAGTGCTTGAAGTGCTTGACTTCCACCTTGAAGTTTACCTTGTTCGGAAGAAGTCGCTGATTTTGAAAGTTTACCGTTAAAGGCAGTTCCAAAAATACTATCTCCAAAAGCAAAGATAAACATTGCCAGAATGAAGAAGGGCCACATTTTAGAAAAAGCAGAAAGTGCGAAAAGAAGGTAAGCAATAATTTCGCAGACTAGTGCCAAACGGATGAGTTTATCTTCATTAGCTAATTTTAGAAGTCTTGGCATGATAAAGATTTGAGTCAAGATATCCATTAAACCCATGATGGATATGGCTAGACCAATTAATACAGGCGTCCAAGCAAAAGAATCTAATGAAAATTGACTAATAATTGCTTGGAGTGCACCATTTGGTAGCCAAAGTAAGATACCGGCAAAGAGCAGACGATTGAGATTTTTCATGCGTAAGAGCTGAAAAAGTTGAGTGAAAGGATTGAGTTGTTTAAGGGAAAAATTACGTGTGCGATGAGTTTCGGGCAAGCTCTCGTTCATTACGAATGCACCGTAAAGAAGATTGGCGATTGAGATTAGGGCGCCGAAGTAAAAGGGAACTGAATTGCCAAAATGAGCTAGAAGTCCTCCAACTGTTGGGCCAGAAATTGTTCCAACACCAACAGCGGCGGCTGTCCAACCAAAAACTTTAGTTCGATTTTCTTCATCAGTAATATCAGCGAAGTAAGCAAAAAGGGTCACGATATTTCCACCAGTTAAACCATCAATGATTCGTCCGAGAAAAAGCATCCAGAGACTACCAGCTAAGCCAAAGATAAGATAACCAAGAGCAGAGCCAGCTAAAGAAATCAGTAAGATAGGTTTACGACCAAAGCGGTCTGATAAAGAACCAAGAGCAGGAGCGGCAAAGAAAGTACATAGTGCATAGATTGCCATTAAACTAGTAACAATGAGTGCTTGGTCATGAGCATTAGCAAAAGGTGCGACCATAAAAGGAACGACTGGTGAGATGATTGTAAAACCAAGTCCTGTCAGGAAAGTGGTGATAAGCCCAAAAGTGAGGGCGTGTTTATTAATTTTCATAGGTAAAACCTCCATAAGATATGAGCCCGACTGTGTTGAAGCGATGAAATTTAGAAAAATTGGTGGTTCTGCCCAACAGGCAGGTTCAAAATTTTGTCTTTTTCATAAACTTCTAGCGGTCTGAACTCAATTACAATAATTGATGATGATTTCTTAGGAAGTTTTTTGCGCAGACTTGCGTCTGCTAAAGTGAAATCTATAGACTTGTGATTTCACTTTTCTACACAGTTTCCATGGAAACAAAAATAGTATATCATAACATTGTTTCCGTGTCAACAAAAAACAAACAAAAAAACTGTCAGTAAAAATTAATTTACTGACAGAATTATTTTTCAATATTATTCCGAATAGCAGAATCAAGATGATTATTGTATTTATTGAGAAATTCTAAAATATTGCTGACAGACTCATCAGTTAATTCATCGAAGATAACTTGATCCTTTTCTGAAAATTTTTGGTGCAAACTTTCGTGACGGTCATTAATTTCTTGACCCTCTTTTGTTAAGCGAAAATAGATTTCCTTTTTGTTTTGAGGAATTTGATAAGATTCAACGAGATTTTTTTTGAGCAGTTTTTTAGCGATTTTACTGGCAGCACCACGTGTCATGTAGAGATGATGAGCTAATTTGGTCACATTTGGATAAGGGGTTTTAGCAATAAATTCAATCGTTTCAATTTCTGATAACGAAATATTTGAGAATTCAGCCTCCATTTGTGGCTTGTAATAGGCATCAATCTTATTAAATAAATCAGTTAAAGAAGTCATAATTTGTTCCTGATTTTGCTGAAGATTGGTCATAATCACTTTTCCTCTCTTTTTAAAGTTGTCTGTCTATAAATACAGCGCCAATAGTCATTGCGTCGCCAGATACTTGTAACCACAAAATTTTGTTCATTTTTCCAGTAATCATAAGTTAAAATAAATGTTTTCTTGCTGACTTGTGAACTACTATAGTGATTTATTGCTAATGGAATTACTGACAGACTTGTCAATGAATTTTTAGAGTTATTATTTTTACTGACAGAATTTTCGTCAGTAATTTTTGCAAAATCTATCAATTTATCAGAAGCACTGATGATTTTTCCATCAGCAAGAATTTCTTGAAAAGTGCTGTCAGTTAATTTGTCCAAATTTTCCAGATTTAAAAACTGTTCTTCTTTTGCCAAAAGTTCAAGTGAGCGACTGGCGTAATGTTCCTCTTCAGGTAAGGCAGCAGGTTCAACGTGGACATCGACATCATAAACACCATAATTGTCAATTAACATTTTCTCAATGAACTCGGTCGCTTCATGACTTTCGAAAACACTTAAATCAGGAGACATTTCAACCACTACATCAAGGAAAATATTACTTCCATAAGAACGACCTCGGACAAGCTTAACCCCTTTTACCTTTGGAACTAAGCAAATTGCTTCGCGATATTCTTCGACAAGATTTTCATCAAAACCATCAGAGAGACTAAAAACAGATTCATGGAAAATATCATAAGCAGTCTTTAAAATGAAACCACAAATAACTACAGCCATCGCAGTATCAAGCCACTCCCAGCCTACACTACTTGCTAAAATAGCAACCACAGTTCCAATAGAAGTCACCGCATCAGAGAGATTGTCCTTACTTGCTGCTGACAGCGCTTGTGAGTTCGTTTTTTTAGCCAATGCCCGATTATAAAGATAAACGCCCAGCATGACAAAAGCTGAGAATAGACCAACAAGAGCTCCCAGTGGGTCTATGGCTTCTTCTTTACCAGAAAGAAGTGTCATAACTGTTTCTCTTAAAACCTCAAAACCAACGAAAAACATGATAAAACTAGAAATTAAGCTAGCGATTGACTCAATTTTCCAGTGACCATAAACATGATCACTATCTGCTGGAATTCGAGCAAGTCGAAGACCAATCAAAATTGCAATATTTCCCATAATATCAGTCACATTATTAAAACCATTAGCTTGAAGAGCACTAGAATGCACAATTGCTGCAAAAGCAATTTGTCCAATGGATAAAACAATATAAGCGATAATAGAAACCCAAACTCCTTTTTCAGCGAGTTTCAGATTGTTTGTACTTGAAGCTGCCATATGAATCCTCCCAAATTTACATCATTCCATTATAACAAAATTTTGAATGAAAGTTTGTATCTATTGCCAAAAAATGCTTTTATAACAAGGGCTCACAAAATATAAATAAAAAATAAGGGCTGACTAATTTATATAAAAATACCCACTTTCTACTATATTAATGTAGTAGAAATCAGTCAAAAATAAAATAATTATATAAAAAATTCAAGTACCTTGACTTACATAGTAATGTGAAGTATAATATACTTTGTTTAAAATGATAGAAAGGAAAAAGAATGGCAGAAATACCAAAGGAAATGTTACGCGCCCAAACCAATGTCATTTTGCTCAATGTCTTAAAACAAGGGGATAATTATGTTTATGGCATTATCAAGCAAGTCAAAGAAGCCTCAAATGGAGAAATGGAGCTTAATGAAGCCACGCTCTATACAATCTTTAAAAGACTTGAAAAGGATGGGATTATCAGTTCTTATTGGGGAGACGAAAGCCAAGGTGGCCGTCGTAAATACTACCGCTTGACAGAAATTGGTCATGAAAATATGCGACTTGCTTTTGAATCTTGGTCTAGAGTCGATGAAATTATTGAAAATTTAGAAGCAAATAAAAAAGATGAATCTAATAAATAATTTCCAATTAAAATTTAAGTTACAAAATAAGGGATGAAGGTAAAAAAATATTCGTCGCAAATTGTTGACTTAAACTTTGAAAAGCGTTACAATATTTTTGTTAGTTTATCTTTTTTGAAACTAACTATTGTAATATTTAACAGCATTAACAATTAATGCTTGTTTACTAAAAAAAATAATGTTATAATTATTTTCTCAAAAAATTTATTGAAATTATTTTGAAGTAAAATGAAATTGAAAATTCAATTTAATGTAAACTTATTTACATTATTTAACTCTAGAAAGGAATTTTATGATTTTCAAATCAATCATGAAGCATAAATGGGTTGCCTTATTCTCAATCGTTTCAACCTTTATTTATGCAGGAGTACAGCTTTACCAACCCCAAATCATGAAACGAATTATGACCGTAATGTCATCAACAACTTATAGCCGTCATCAAATGGCTGACAAGGTTTCAGGATATGGAGTTGAGCTTTTGGTTGTTGCTGGGATAGGGATAATTTTTGCTATCTTTAGTACACTTTCAGCGGCACGTATTGCCCAAGAAATTGGAGCAGACGTTCGTGAAGCGACTTACAAAAAAATCAATACATTTTCTTATGAAAATGTTGAAAAGTTCAATGCCGGAAACCTTGTTGTTCGGATGACAAATGACGTCACACAAGTTCAAAACTTGATGATGATGGTTTTCCAAATTTTGATGCGGATTCCAGTCCTTTTGATTGGTGCGGTTGTTCTTTCTATCACAACTCTTCCAAGATTATGGTGGATTACAGTCCTTTTAATTGTTTTAATCGTATTAGTCACAGCCGTTTTAATGGGACGCATGGGCCCTCACTTTATGGCTTTCCAAAAATTGATGGACCGTATTAACGCCATTGCTAAACAAAACTTGCGTGGTTCACGTGTCGTTAAATCATTCGTTCAAGAAAAAAATCAAATCAAAGATTTTGATGAAACTTCTGATGAACTTTACGATCATAACTGGGCAGTAGGAAAACTCTTCTCAGCAATGATTCCACTCTTTACTGTGATTGCTCAAGGAGCAATTTGGCTTGCTATTTACTTTGTTTCAACTTTTGTAACAGAGTCAACAACAGTTGCCCAAGATAGTATTGGTGGGATTGCTACATTCATGACTTATATGGGAATGATTATGTTTGCCATTATCATGGGTGGTATGATTTCAATGTTTGCTTCACGTGGTATGGTATCAATTGGTCGTATTAATGAAGTGTTAAATACTGATCCAGCCATGAAATTTGATGAAAATGCTAAAGATGAAGTTCTTTCAGGTTCTGTCAAATTTGACCATGTGTCATTCTCTTATCCAAATGATGAAGAACCAACACTTAAAGATATTAGCTTTGAAGTAGAACCTGGTCAAATGGTTGGGATTGTCGGAGCGACTGGTGCTGGTAAATCTACATTGGCACAATTGATTCCAAGACTCTTTGACCCAACAGAAGGTACCGTTTCAGTTGGTGGAAAAGATCTTAAAACAGTTAGCCGTGGAACATTGAAGAAAAATATTTCTATTGTTCTTCAAAAAGCCATTCTCTTCTCAGGAACAATTGCTGGAAATATTAAACAGGGGAAAGCCGATGCAACTGATGAAGAAATGACTCGTGCTGCACGCATTGCCCAAGCCGCAGAATTTATTACAACTAAAGATGGTCAATATGATTCTGAAGTTGAAGAACGCGGAAATAACTTCTCAGGTGGTCAAAAGCAAAGACTTTCAATCACACGTGGAGTTGTTAAAAATCCAAATGTCTTAATTTTAGATGACTCAACATCAGCCCTTGATGCTAAATCTGAAAAACTTGTTCAAGAAGCTTTGAATAAAGACCTTAAAGACACAACCACAATTATTATTGCTCAAAAGATTTCATCAGTGGTTCATGCAGATAATATTTTGGTTCTTGACCAAGGAAAACTTGTTGGTCAAGGAACTCACCAAGAATTAGTTGCTGAGAATAAAATTTACCAAGAAATCTACGACACACAGAAAGCACAGGAGGACTAAGACATGGAAAATACCAAATCAACAAGAAAAATGTCTGACACCACACGTGCCATCCGATTTTTTTACCTCTATCTGAAAAGATATAAACTCCAATTTGCTGTAATTATGATTTTCATCATTTTAGCAACTTGGTTACAGGTTGTTTCTCCATCACTTTTGGGGGACGCCATCACTAATTTGACTAAATATGTGACTGACTTCTTTACACATCAACATGCTGGTCAATCCCAAGATGCACTACAACAAATTGCTCAACAATTAAGCCAACAAATGCACCAAACAGTAGATTGGCACAATGTTCCTGAAGTTGTGAAATCTTTGCCACAAGCAGCACAAGACCAAATCACTGCTAATCTTCCTAAAGGAACAACTTTAGAAACACTTAAAACAGTGGCAACTTCACATGCAGCCAGCACTTCTACATTCATGAAAGGAATGTGGCAATTGCTTGCAGTCTATGTAGCAACAGGTGTATCAATGTTGATTTATACCTTGCTCTTTAGTCGTATCGTTGCTCATTCAACAAATCGCATGCGTAAAGGTTTGTTTGGTAAACTTGAACGTTTGACAATTTCATATTTTGACCGTCATCAAGATGGTGATATCCTTGCTCGTTTCACATCTGACTTGGATAACATTCAAAATACTTTAAACCAAGCACTCGTTTCGGTTATTTCAAATGCTGCGGTCTTTGTGGGTGTCATTATCCAGATTTTCAATAAAGATGTGACATTTGCTTGGTTGACAGTTGCTGCTTCTCCAGTTGCCATTTTATCTGCTGTGATTATCATTCGTCAATCGAAAAAAGCAACAGACAAACAACAAGAAGAAGTTTCACAACTTAATGCCTATATGGATGAAAAAATCTCTGGGCAAAAAGCAATTATCGTTGAAGGTTTACAAGAAGATTCTATTAATGGATTCTTGGAACACAATGAAAATGTTAAAAAACGTACCTTTGCTGCTCAAGCATGGTCTGGTATGATTTTCCCATTGATGAATGGTTTCCAACTTTTATCAATTGCCATTGTTATCTTTGGTGGAACGGCCTATGTTCTTAACGATGATAGCATGTCAATTGCCACAGGTTTAGGGCTTTTGGTTGCCTTTGTTCAATACGTTCAAAGTTACTACAACCCAATCATGCAAATTTCATCAAACTTTGGTCAACTTCAACTTGCCATCACAGGGGCAACTCGTCTGAATGTCATGTTTGATGAACCAGAAGAAGTTCGTCCTGAAAATGGTAAGAAATTTGATACGATTAAAGACGGAATTCAAATCGAAAATCTTGATTTTGAATATCTTCCAGGAAAACCAGTCCTCAAAAAAGTTAATATTGATGTTAAAAAAGGACAAATGGTTGCCCTCGTTGGTCCAACTGGTTCAGGTAAAACAACAGTTATGAACTTGATGAACCGTTTCTACGATGTTAATGGTGGAGCAATTAAATTTGATGGAACTGATATTCGTGAATTTGATTTAGATAGCTTGCGTTCAAATGTCGGAATTGTTTTGCAAGAGTCTGTTCTCTTTGATGGAACGATTGCTGATAATATCAAGTTTGGTAAACCAAATGCTACTCAAGAAGAAATTGAAACAGTGGCTAAGACAACTCACATTCATGATTTCATTGATAGCTTACCTGACAAGTACGAAACACATGTTTCAGATGATGAATCAGTCTTCTCAGTTGGTCAAAAACAACAAATTTCTATCGCACGTACCATTTTGACAAATCCAGAACTTTTGATTTTGGATGAAGCAACTTCAAATGTGGATACAGTAACTGAACAACAAATTCAATGGGCGATGGAAGCTGCTATTGCTGGTCGTACTTCATTCGTTATTGCTCACCGTTTGAAAACAATTCTTAATGCAGATAAGATTGTTGTTCTTAAAGATGGTGAAGTTATCGAAGAAGGAAATCACCATGAACTTGTTGCTCAAGGTGGCTTCTACTCTGAACTTTATCACAATCAATTTGTTTTTGAATAAGAGATTATTCAGTTAAGCAATGGAAAATAAAATCACAGTTAAAATTTTAGCTGTGATTTTTTATTTAGATAAAAAAGTCTATGAAAAACTACTATAAAATGTTAAAATAGAGAGCGGTTCTTAAAAATATAATTTTTTTAAGATAATAAAAATGTGAAAAGTGATTTTGAAATAATATGAAAAAAATAGTAATTAATGGTGGGAAGCGTATTTCAGGAACCATCCCAATTTCTGGCGCAAAAAATTCAGTAGTCGCTTTGATTCCAGCAACTATCTTAGCTAACGATGTTGTAACGCTTGAAGGAGTTCCAGATATTTCTGATGTCGCAAGTTTAGTCGAAATCATGGAAATCATGGGAGCAAAAATTGAACGAAATCTTGAAGAAGGACGACTTGTGATTGATACACGCAGTGTTGTTTCTCGTCCCCTTCCTTATGGAAAAATCAACTCTTTACGTGCTTCTTATTATTTCAATGGGGCACTTTTGGGACGTTTTGGTCAGGCAACAGTAGGCTTGCCTGGTGGCTGTGATTTAGGCCCTCGTCCAACGGATTTGCATGATAAAGCCTTTAAAGCTCTAGGGGCTAAGAAGATTCAAGAAGAAGAAGCTGAGCACTTAGAAGTGATTGGTGATTCATTAGTTGGAACAACCATTTATATGGATGTTGTTTCTGTTGGGGCAACTATTAATACTATGCTTGCTGCTAGTCGTGCAAAAGGTTTAACTATCATTGAAAATGCTGCCCGTGAACCTGAGATTATTGATGTGGCGACACTTATAAATAATATGGGCGCGCAAGTTCGAGGAGCTGGAACTGACATTATCCGCATTACTGGAGTGGATGAAATGCACGGTGCTCAACATACGGTGATTCCTGACCGTATTGAAGCGGGAACTTATCTTGCCTTAGCTGCTGCTATGGGAGATGGTGTCATCATTGAAAATGTTATTTATGAACACTTGGAATCTTTCATTGCTAAACTTGAAGAAATGGGTGTAGGTTTGACCATTCGTGAAGATAGTATTGAAGTTCATAAATCAGAAAATCTAAAATCAGTCAATATTACTTCTGTTCCTTACCCAGGGTTTGCGACGGATTTGCAACAACCAATTACACCACTTTTATTGAAAGCAAAAGGTCGTGGTTCAATTGTTGATACGATTTATCAAAAACGTGTCAATCATGTCCCTGAATTAGCTCGTATGGGTGCTAATATTTCTGTTTTAGATGATCGAATTATTTATGACGCTCCTAATGAATTAACTGGTAGTTGTGTTCAAGCAACTGACTTACGTGCTGGTGCGGCTTTGGTTACTGCTGGAATTATTGCCAGTGGAACTACAAAAATCTCTAATATTGAGTTTATCCTACGGGGTTATGACCACATTATTGAAAAATTGACTGCTGTTGGTGTAGATATTCAATTGATTGAAGAGTGACAAAAGTGATTTATTTTCGTATAGACTAATGAGAAAGGAAATAAGATGGCTGATAAATTAAAATTTGAAATCATTGAAGAATTGATTGTTCTCTCTGAAAATGCAAAAGGTTGGCGTAAAGAATTAAATCGTGTTTCTTGGAATGATGCCGAACCTAAATATGACATTCGTACTTGGTCACCTGACCATGAAAAAATGGGTAAAGGAATTACTTTATCTGAAGAAGAATTTGGTGTTCTCTTAAAAGAATTAGGAAATAAATAAAAGCCCTGAGATTTCAGGGCTTTTTTTTAATGGGTAAATGTTATCACAATAAGGATAAGATAAATAATCAAAGTAATAAAGAAGGTCAAGCGCCACCAGAGTTTTAAAAAGCGACGATAGGTAAATTGTTTATAATAAAGCAAATCAAGCAACAACAAAACAAGCGCTAAGCCAGAAATGATTAGCAGGTAGTATGGAATGATGCTGATACTTGTAACATTTTTAGAAAAAATTTGCATCCCTAAGATGAGAAATATTGTAAAAACATCTGGAATTTTTAGTTTGCGATTGGTTAAGTGACGAAGTCTAAAAAACTTGAAAATGAAAACCAATGCAATAAAGACAATAAGGGGATAAAGCGCCATAAGTACTTTTATAAACATAGACTAATTGTATCGGTTTTGCCTTAGTTTGTAAAGTATTTATTTGTGTGAGAAAGTGCACGAATAAGTGCTAAGCCAAAGATAGTGACAAGGACAGCTTTAATAATTTCAACAATGACAAATGGTGTGAATCCAAGCTTTAAGGCCAATGACCAGTCGACATTGGTAAAAAATTTGAGCCACAATGTTCCGATAACTAACATAAGCAGGTGTCCTACAATATTTATGATAAAAGCAGGGATGGTCTTATAATTAATTTGATGAAGGCCAAAAGAAATAAGAGTTCCCATTATTAAAAAGGCAATTAGAAAACCACCTGTTGGGCCAAAAAGAACCGCAATTCCTGATGTCCCACCAGTGAATACGGGAATTCCAATAAATCCTAGCAGGAGATAGAGTAAGATAGCAAAAAAAGTTTCACGCGCTTTTAGTACTGTGGCAACAAGTCCTACGGCAAGTGTTTGTAAGGTGACGGGCACAATACCAATTGGGATAGACAGAGGAGAGAGAACCGCAATAATTGCTGCACCAAGAGCAATTAGGGTTAAAGAATATAATTTTGTATTTTGCATTAAGAATCCTTTGTTTTATGTATAAAATAAAATATACTAAAAAAGAAGAATTTTTGCAAACTCTTGCTTTAATAAACAAAAAATTACTGACAGAAATTCTGTCAGTAATTTTATTCTCTAATTTCGACAAATTGAGCATGAACAAAGTCAGCAAGGACTTTAGGAGCGATTTTTATGCTACGCCCAACTTCGCCAGCTGAACAAACGATAAAGTCGTGCTCTAAGGCAATAGAATCAATGAAAATTGGGAATTTTTTATTTTGCCAAATCCCCACAGGATTATTTGCACCGTGAATATAACCTGTCGTTTTTTGCAAGTCTTTTTGAGGAATCATGCTTACTTTTTTATTGCCCGAAACTTTGGCCAATTTTTTTTCTGACAAATGCTCTGTCAGTGGAAGAATACCAATGACAGGGCCAGTTTTATCGCCGATTAGTGCTAGGGTTTTATAAATATCACTGCGGCTGATATCCACAGGGAGGCTATTACTTTCTAAAGCGTTAATTGCAAGTCCAGTATGCTCAATTTTTGCCTTATCAAGAATTTGTTCTACAAGTGTTTTCTTTAATTTTTGCTTTTTAGACATAGCTTTATTATAGAAGAATTTGTGCTGACTGACAAGATAAAATAATTTTACTGACAGATTTTATTAGTAATTGCTATAAATGAAAAGTTTAGGGAATTTTTTGACGAAAATGATCAAAATGACAAATGCAGCAATAGCAGTCAAAATTGCACTGATTCCATTGACAGCAAGAGAATAAGCCACGGCTCCCCAGCCTTTCCAAGCGTATTGGCTCCAGAAAATGATTCCGGCAATAAAATGGAAGAAGTATTTAAGAAGAACAGCAACAAAAGTTCCCAAAAGAACTGGTACAAGTTTTAGAGGGGCTGTTTTTTGGCGGAAAAGTCCAGCAATTCCAAGTGAAACAGGGGCGATGAGATATTCAAGAAAAGCTTGAGACAAGGTTAAAATATAAGCGTGTCCAGTAATCATTGACAGAATTCCCCAGATTAATCCACCAACAAGTCCAGCTGTTAGGCCGCGACGAAAACTGAGAATAAGAATTGGGATACAGGCGATTTCAACAATAATCCAGCCATAAACAGTATTTGGAATAAGGCTGATGATGAAGGCGAGTGCCGCCATGAAGGCAATTTCCGTTAATAAACGGACATTGAACTTAGAATTAGACATAAAAAAACTCCTTTTTGATGCGCACAAAAGGAGGGTTAGAAATTAGACATTTGTCTTAACACATTCCTACGCTGGCATTACCCAGATCAGGTCAGATGGTATTTCTCGCTACTGACAGTTTTGTCAATAGACCCATTGTGCAAATATTTATTTTTACCCTTTAAGTTTAGCATATTTTAAGTTGAAAAGCATTTTTTTAAGATTGTTAATCTATTTTATAAATTAAACTTAAAAAATATTTAAGGCAACATAAAAAATCAATAATTCAAAAAAAACGAAAGTCTGTTAGAATAAGTCTATACACAAATTCGGACAAAATAAAAGCGGTCGAGTAAGTAATTGTGAAGGTCAGCACAGAGAGCTTGTAGCGGTGAGAGCAAGCCTGAGTGAAGCAATGAAAATGGCTTGATAAGCGTAGCAAGAGTGAGGTTTAACTAAGCTCTTGACGGAATGGTTCTCGTTATTGAACTTGAAAGTTGCCTTTGGGATCTGAAAATTTTCAGTGAACTAAAAAGTGCTTAAATCAAGAATGGTACCACGATATAGCTCGTTTCTTTATATGAAATGAGCTATTTTTATTTAGCATGAGCGCTTTATCTTGAAGAATTTGTTTAGTATTAGAAAAATTAACAGGTGCACGGTTAATTTTTCTAATAGATGTAAAAAGTTTATCAAAAGGGGAATAATTGATTTTGAAAAATAAATCAATTAGAAAAAAGGGAGAAGAAATGAATCCAAGAAACAGAAATATTTTAATTGTCGTTATTGTTGTTGTAATTGTTGCTATCGCTGCATTTTTCGGTTTTAATCATAAATCTGGTGAAAGTAAAACGGCAAATAAAACTGTGAATATTGGAATAATGACAGGAACAAAAGAAGATGATGCCATTTGGTCAACTGTTTCTAAAACAGCTAAAGATAAATATGGAATTACTTTAAAATTCACTCATTTTACAGATTATACACAACCAAATACAGCTTTGAAAAACGGCGATATTGATTTGAATGCCTTCCAACATTATGCTTTCTTGAATGCTTGGAATAAAGCTAATGACGGTGATTTGAAAGCAATTGGTAATACAACAATTTCACCAATTCGTCTTTATTCTAAAAAAATTACTTCATTGAGCCAAATTAAATCAGGAGATACAATTGCAGTACCTAATGACGCTTCAAATGAAAGTCGTGCACTTTATGTCTTGAAGAATGCTGGTTTGATTGGCCTTTCTGTATCAGGTGATACACTTGCGACAGTCAAAGATATTAATTCAAATCCAAAAAATTTGGTCATTAAAGAATTAGATGCGGCACAAACACCGCGTGCGCTTGATTCAATTACAGCGGCAGTAATTAATGACGATTTTGCAACAACAGCAAAATTAACGGTTGAAGAGTCTATTTATACTGAACCTGTAAACAAAGATAGCGAGCAATGGATTAATATTATCGTTGCAAATAAAAAAGATGCTAATAACAAAATTTATAAAGAAGTTGTGAAAGCCTACCAAACTGAAGCAACGAAAAAAGCAATTGAGAAAGCTTATCCTGATAAGAGAAAAATTGCTGCTTGGGGATTGAAACTCGACTAAGTAATTTCGTTAAAAAGTAACGGTTAGGTGAAAACTTTGGAAATTTCTACTTTAGAAATTTCTGCCTTAGGGCTAATAAATTTTACTGACAGAAGACTCAAACTGATTACGAACGGTTTGGTCAGTAGAAATTGGAGAAGATTATGAATCCTAGAAATCGTAATATAATTATTGGAATAATTGTTGTTGTTATTGTAGCTATTGCTGCATTTATCGGCTTTGGTCAAAAATCTCAAGCAAATAAAACGGTAAATAAAACAGTGAAAATTGGGATAATGACAGGAACAAAAGAAGATGACAGCATTTGGCAAACGGTATCTAAAACTGCTAAAGATAAATATGGAATTACTTTGAAATTCACACACTTTACGGATTATACTCAGCCAAATACAGCATTGAAAAATGGCGATATTGACTTAAATGCCTTTCAACATTATGCTTTTTTAAAAGCATGGAATAAAGCAAATAATGGCAATTTAGTGGCGATTGGGGATACAGTGATTTCGCCAATCAGTGTTTACTCAAAACAACTCAAAAATATTTCAGATATCAAAGAGGGTGGAACCATTGCGGTACCAAATGATGCTTCTAACGAAAGTCGTGCCCTTTATGTCTTGAAGTCTGCGGGATTGATTAAATTGGATGTTTCTGGTCAAACACTGGCGACGGTCAAAGATATCACATCAAATCCAAAAAATTTGGTCATTAAAGAACTTGATGCTTCACAAACTGCGCGTGCTTTAGATTCAGTCGATGCAGCAGTTATCAATAATAATTATGCCGTTACTGCTGGTTTAAAGAAATCTGATGCCATTTTTACAGAACCAGTTAATAAAGATAGCCAACAATGGATTAATATTATTGTTGCTAATAAAAAAGACGAAAACAACACTGTTTATAAAGATGTTGTCAAAGCTTATGAAACAGAAGCAACCAAAAAAACTATTGCTAAGGCTTATCCGGACAAGAGTACAATTCCTGCTTGGGGCTTGAAATTAAAATAATTGTTTTTAATACTCAAATAAGTCTCTCTTCATTGAGAGGCTTATCGTTCAAAGAAGGTCTGAACACTTGTGAAATAGAATATTTTATAAGTATTCAGTAGAATTTGGGGAAAAATTTGAATCCGAAAAATAGAAATATTATTGTTGCACTCGCAGTGATTATCGTTGTTGCTTTGGTTGCTTTCTTTAGTTTAAATCATCAAGCAAGTAAAAAATCAACCGCTCAAAAAACAGTTAAGGTTGGAATCATGAGTGGGGACAAGCAAGATCAAGAGGTCTGGAAATCAGTAGCTAAAACCGCCAAAGAAAAATATGATTTAAAGCTAAAATTTGTTTATTTTTCTGATTATAATCAACCTAATGAAGCACTTCTTTCGGGAGATATTGATGTCAATGCCTTTCAATCTTATAATTATGTGAAAACTTGGAATAAAGCACATAAGAGTGATATTGTGGCAGTAGGAAATACTTATATTACACCAATGCACATTTATTCAAAAGAAGTCAGCAAATTGTCAGATTTAAAAGAAGGCTCAACCGTTGCAATACCAAATGATGCTTCAAATGAAAGTCGGGCATTGTTCGTGCTCCAAAGTGCAGGTTTGATTAAATTGACAACAAGTGATTCTAGCAAATTAGTTGGCTTACCAGATATCACAGAAAATCCGCATCAATTGAAATTCAAGGAAGTGGATGCAAGCCAAACACCGCGTGCGCTTGATTCTGTTGCTTTGTCAGTGGTTAACTATAATTATGCAACCGCAGCTAGCTTACCAAATTCTGAATCTGTCTATATGGAACCTCTCAACAAAACTTCTGCTCAGTATATTAACTTTATTGCTGCGACAAGTAAAGAAAAAAATAATAAAGTTTACAAAGAAGTTGCCAAGGCTTATGCTTCAAAAGCGACAGAAAAAGCAATCAAAGAACAATATCCAGATGGCGGAGAATTGCCAGCTTGGAACTTGAAACTTTGAAAATGAAAGGATTTATTTATGAATCCAAGAAATCGAAAAATTCTTTTTGGAAGTTTGCTTTTGCTGGTTATTATCGTTGGTTTAATCACTTTTACTTTAAGGCAAGGAAAAAGCAAATCTACTTCTGTCAGTAAAATCGTAAAAATAGGTTTGATGCCTGGTGGGAAACAAGAAGATGCCATTTGGAAACAAGTTCAAAAAAATGCAAAAGACCAATTTGGGATTACTTTAAAATTTGTCAATTTTACTGACGGAGATCAGCCCAATAAAGCTTTGGCTAACCATGAAGTGGACCTCAATGCCTTTCAACATTACGCTTACTTGAAATCATGGAATAAAGCTAATAATGGAAATATCGTATCAATTGGTGATACAATTATTACGCCGATTCATTTGTATTCGACAAAGTATAAAAATGTGACGGAAATTCCTGATAAAAGTACGATTGCTATCCCAAATGATGTTACCAATGAAAGCCGCGCCCTTTATGTTTTAAAAAATGCAGGACTCATTAAACTTGATACTTCTAGAGGAGCATTAGCAACGGTTAAAGATATCAGAGATAATCCGAAAGGCTTAATTATCAAAGAAATTGATGCAAGTCAAACCCCACGTGCGCTTGATTCTGTTGCTGCAGCAGTCATTAATTATAATTTTGCTATTTCAGCAAAAATTTCGGAGAAAGAATCAATTTATCAAGAACCTTTAAATGAAGATTCAGCTCAATGGATTAATTTTATTGCGGCAAATCAGTCTGATAAAAATAATAAAGTTTATAAAGAAGTGGTCAAAGCTTATGAGCAAAAAAATATCGCTGATACCATTAAAAAAGAATATCCAGATGGTGGAGAACTCCCCGCTTGGAATTTAAAATTGTAACTAAGAAAACTCGTCAGAGACGAGATTTTCTGTCAGTACTGACAAAAGAGAAAATAACTTTGTCAGTACTGACAGAGAATGAAAAAAGATAAAGGAAAACAATATGACAGCAATTATTGAATTAAATAATCTTTCTGTACAATTTCATCAGAAAGGACGATTAGTCACAGCAGTAAAAGATGCTACTTTACACATTGAAAAAGGGGATATTTATGGAGTAATTGGTTATTCTGGGGCTGGTAAATCAACTTTGGTCAGAACCATTAATCTCCTTCAAAAACCGACCAAAGGTCAAATTGTGATTAATGGTGAGAAGATTTTTGATAGTGAAAATCCTGTAAAATTTACTGGCGCGAAATTACGTGAGTTTCGTCAAAAGATTGGGATGATTTTTCAACATTTTAATCTTTTAAGTGAAAAAACCGTTTTTAATAACGTGGCTTTTGCTTTACAGCATAGCCAAATCGAAGATAAAAACGGGAAAAAACGTTATCTTACAAAAAAAGAAAAAACGGATAAAGTGACCGAATTATTAAAATTAGTTGATTTAGAAGAGCTTTCTGATAAGTATCCAGCTCAGCTTTCTGGGGGACAAAAACAAAGAGTTGCTATTGCGCGTGCACTTGCTAATGACCCTGAGATTTTGATTTCAGATGAAGGAACATCAGCACTTGATCCAAAAACAACCAATCAAATCTTAGATTTACTTAAATCTCTTCATGAAAAATTGGGAATCACAGTTGTTTTAATTACACATGAGATGCAAGTGGTTAAGGAAATTGCTAATAAAGTAGCTGTTATGCAAAATGGTGAAATCATTGAACAAAATTCATTAATTGATATTTTTGCACAACCTAAAGAAGCTTTAACAAAACAATTTATTGAAACAACAAGTTCGGTCAATCGTTTTATTGCCAGTCTTTCTAGAACAGAACTTCTGGCACAATTAGCAGATGATGAAGAATTAATTCACTTAGATTATTCAGGTTCAGAGCTTGAAGACCCTGTGGTTTCTGATATTACGAAAAAATTTGATGTAACAACTAACATTTTCTATGGTAATGTTGAGTTACTTCAAGGACAACCTTTTGGTTCATTAGTTTTGACCTTAAAAGGTTCAAGTGAACATCGGGCTGCCGCAAAGGCATATTTTGTTGAAAGACATTTAAAATTTGAAGTTTTAGGTAAAATTGAAAGGACGGTAGACTAATGGCAGAATGGTTTGCACATACATTTCCTAATGTGGTTTATTTAGGATGGACAGGTGAGACGGGTTGGTGGACAGCAATTGTTCAAACGCTTTATATGACATTTATTTCAGCACTTATTGGTGGTTTATTGGGATTGATATTTGGAATTGGTGTTGTGGTGACTGCTGAAGATGGAATTACACCTAATCGACCATTATTTTGGATTTTAGATAAAATTGTTTCTATCGGACGGGCTTTTCCCTTTATTATCTTATTAGCAGCAATTGCTCCCTTGACTAAAATTTTGGTGGGGACACAGATTGGTGTTACTGCGGCTTTAGTTCCATTGGCTCTAGGAGTGGCTCCTTTTTATGCCAGACAAGTTCAAGCTTCGCTTGAGTCTGTTGACCATGGAAAAGTTGAAGCAGCTCAAACGGTGGGAGCTGATTTTCTCGATATTGTTTTCACGGTCTATCTTCGTGAAGAATTAGCTAGTTTAATTCGTGTTTCAACCGTTACTTTAATTTCCTTGATTGGTTTGACTGCAATGGCTGGTGCGATTGGAGCTGGTGGACTAGGAAATACGGCCATTTCTTATGGATATAATCGCTTTGCCAATGATGTTACTTGGTTTGCAACCATTTTAATCTTGATTTTTGTTTTATTGGTTCAGCTTGTTGGGGATTTCTTAGCTAGACGGGTTTCACATCGATAATTTATCAAATAATTTTAGATAAAAATATTTTATAAAAAGGAGAAACAATGAAAAATAACTCTGTAAAAATTGTTGTTGCCACTGGGATTGGGGCTGCTTTGTTTGTGATTATTGGTTGGCTAATTAATATTCCTACACCAATTCCAAATACTAGTATTCAATTGCAATATGCGGTCCTTGCCCTATTTTCAGCCTTATTTGGCCCTTTAGCTGGTTTCTTGATCGGATTTATTGGTCATGCCCTTAAAGATTCATTTCTCTATGGTGCGCCTTGGTGGACTTGGGTTTTAGGCTCAGGTTTAATAGGCTTATTTCTAGCTTTTGGAGTCAAAAGAGAAACTTTGACTCAAGGAATTTTTGGAAATAAAGAAATCATTCGTTTTAATATTGTTCAATTTTTAGCCAATGTCGTAGTTTGGGGAATTATTGCTCCAATTGGGGATGTTTTAGTTTATAGTGAACCGGCAAATAAGGTCTTCACACAAGGAATTGTTGCTGGTTTAGTAAATGCATTGACTATTGCCGTAGCAGGAACTTTACTACTCAAACTCTATGCTGCTACCAGAACCAAATCTGGCTCACTCGATAAAGAATAAAAAGCTCCAGATATGCTAAAATAAAAGCAGCAAATATTTGCTGCTTTTACGCTTGTATCGGTTTAATAAAGCACAAAAAATAAAGTATCTCTAAAAAGAAGGATAAAAATGGAAGCCTTAATTTCGTTCAAAGATTTTACATTTAAATATGATTTACAAAAAAATCCAACTTTAAAAAAGATTAATTTGGAAATATTTCCTGGGGAAAAAGTACTGATTGTCGGTCCTTCTGGTTCAGGTAAATCAACGATTGGTTCTTGTCTTAATGGGATTTTGCCTCATTTACATAAAGGAGAAGCAAGTGGTGAACTCTCAATTGCTGGTTTGCCCTTTGGGACTTCAATTGCTGAATTATCTGAAAAGGTGTCGACGATTTTGCAGGATACTGATGGCCAGTTTATTGGTTTGAGCGTTGCTGAGGATATTGCTTTTGCTTTGGAAAATGATGGTCTGATTCATGATGAACTGGTCAGTAAAGTGGCCTATTGGTCAGACAAAACAGAAATAAATAAACTCTTGAATCATCGTCCCCAAGATTTGTCGGGAGGACAAAAGCAGCGGGTTTCTTTAGCTGGTGTTTTGATTGATGAATCGCCAATTTTGCTTTTTGATGAACCTTTAGCCAATTTGGACCCGCAAACTTGCTTAGAAACAATGGCTTTGATTAAGGATATTCATGAAAATAATGAAGTCACTACGATTATCATCGAACACCGAATCGAAGAAGTTTTACCGCTTGGTATTGATAAAATTGTCGTGGTCAACGACGGCGAAATTGTTGCAACTGGAAGTCCTGCTGAATTATTAAAAACAGAAATTTTTAATGAAAATTCATTACGCGAGCCCCTCTATCTCTCAGCATTAAAAGCTGCAAATGCTACAAAATTACTGACAGATTTTTCTGACCTAAAAAGTTTGGAAGTCCTGTCAGCAAAAAAATTACTGACAGATTTTTTAGACACTTATAAATTTACTGACAAGGCTGTCAGCAAAAATAATATTCTGTCAGTAAAAAATTTATCAGTAAATTTTGCTCAACATGAAGTTCTAAAAGGCATTAATTTAGAAGTTCAAGAAGGAGAAAAAATTTCAATTGTCGGGAAAAATGGAGTTGGTAAATCAACCTTTGCCAATGCACTCTGTCATTTTGTTGAAGCGAGTGGCGAAATTTTATACCGAGGGCAATCGATTATTGCTGATTCTATTTCTGAACGTGCGAAAAAAATTGGCTATATTATGCAAAATCCAAATCTGATGATTTCGCAAAATATTGTCAGTGATGAGGTGGCAGCTGGTTTACGACTTCGCCATGTTGATGAAAAAATGATTCAAGATAAAGTTGAAGAAATTTTGAAAGTTTGTGGGCTTTATCCTTTTAGAAATTGGCCAATTTCTTCTTTGAGTTATGGTCAGAAAAAAAGAGTGACGATTGCTAGTATTTTAATACTAGAACCTGAAATTTTAGTCCTTGACGAGCCAACAGCTGCTCAGGATTTACAATCTTATCGGGAAATCATGGATTTTCTTGACGAACTTAACCGCCGTCTTCATTTAACAATGATTATGATTACGCACGATATGTATTTAATTACAGAATATAGTGACCGGACCCTTGTTTTTGCTGACGGGAAAATTATTGCTGACAGCAGTCCTTATCAAATTTTAGAAAATGAAGATTTTGTAAAAATGGGCAATTTAAGTCAACCAAGCCTTTATCAACTTGCCAGACAAACAGATACCAATCCCGTTTTACTGACAAAAGCTTTCATCAATTTTCAGAATCAGGAGAGATTAAAGCATGAATAATCAACTTAGTGTTCTAGGCTATCAAGCTGGAAATTCTTTTATTTACCAACTGAATGCAACAGCAAAACTCCTTTTCTTTCTATTAATTTCTATCAGCAGTATGGTGACTTATGATACGAGATATTTGGCTTTTGTTGCTTTATTTTCGGTAGTTTTATTTTATTTTTCTAAAATTCCTTTTTCATCAGTAAAAAGGGTTGCCCAATTTGCAGCAATTTTTGCGATTTTAAATCTGCTTTTTGTATTTATTTTTGACCCTGGATATGGCGCGCGACTTTATGATTCAAAAACAATCCTTTGGGGACCTCTTACTTTAGAAGAACTTTTTTACCTTTTTAATCTCGTCTTGAAGTATTTTTCAACCATTCCGCTCGCTTTACTCTTTATCTTAACTACTAATCCGAGCCAATTTGCCAGTAGTTTAAATAAAATTGGTCTGCCTTATCGTTCCTCATATTCGGTTTCCTTAGCGCTGCGCTATATTCCTGATATGCAAGAAAGATTTTTAGCAATCCGTAATGCTGGACAGGCCAGAGGAATGGATTTATCAAAAAAAGTAGGACTTTTTTCGCGAATAAAATTAAATGTTCAATTGTTACTTCCTTTAATTTTTTCCAGTTTAGAACAAATTGATACTATTTCCACAGCTATGGAGCTTAGACGATTTGGTAAAAAGAAGAAAAGAAGTTGGTATTCTTATCAACCTTTGAATGTTAAAGATTACTTGGTTATCTTGCTTGCGCTTTTAGGAGTGGCGATTGTTGTTCTTCTCTTCTTTGTAAATCAGGGCCGATTTTTTAATCCATTTCATTAAAAAAAGCAGGTTTTCTGCTTTTTTCTTATCTTGCAAAAATGGGTGGAAAATGGCATAATAGGACTTGTAAAAAACTTTTGACAAGCCAATTGTTTGCAAAAGATAATAAAATTTGAATTAAATCTTAAAAAAGAACTTCCAAAAGAATTAGAAGGGAAAAACATGGAAAATAAAATACGTGAATTGCGCCGATTATCTCATCTTTCACAAGAGGATGTCGCACATATCGCTCACGTCTCGCGTCAGACGATTAATGCGATTGAAAATGACAAATACGACCCAGAGTTAACGCTTGCTTTCAAACTTGCAGAAACCCTAGGGACAACCGTTGATGAGCTTTTTAACTATCAACCAACCGTTGTGAAAAGGAAAGAAAACGATGTATTTTGGTGCGAAAAATATCAATGTGTCTTATGGAAAAGAGCAGGTATTGAAAAACGTAACGCTGTCGATTGAAAAAGGAAAAACGACAGCTATTATTGGAGTCAATGGTTCTGGGAAATCAACGATTTTAAAGGCACTTGGACGTTTAATTAAATCGGATGGACAGGTTATCTTTGATAATCAACCTTTAAGTCAACATTCTAATCGTGAAATTGCTAGAATTTTAGCGCTCTTGCCTCAATCAATTACTGCCCCAGCTGATATTACAGTCTATGAACTTGTCAGTTTAGGACGTTTCCCACATCAAAAATTAATGCAACAACGTCTCTCAAAAGAAGATATTTTGTTCATAGAAGAATTGATGAGAGAAACAAAGATTTGGGACATTCGAGAAAGTAAGATATCAGAACTTTCTGGTGGACAAAAACAAAGAGTTTTTATCACGATGATTTTAGCTCAAGATAGTGAGATTATTTTATTAGATGAACCAACGACTTATCTAGATTTAGCTCATCAGTTAGATATTTTATGTTTATTAAAAGATTTGGCGACAAAGAGAAATAAAACCATTGTTTACGTCATTCACGATTTAAATCATGCCGCTCGTTTTGCTGACAATCTAGTCCTTGTTAAAGACGGAGAAGTGGTTGAAGAAGGAACTGTTGATGAGTTATTTACTCAAAAAACGTTGAAAGAATGCTTTGGATTAGATGTCACTTTAGGATGTGATACCTTTACCAAAAAATTAATGATTACTGGGGTGAAAGATGCCTAAAAAACATTTTCTGACAATCTTTTTTGCCCTAGTTTTTTCTTTACTTTTTTTGTCAGTAATATACCTGATGCTTGGAAATAAAAATGTTCCTCTGACAGAAATTTTAGTAAATAAAATGGTCTTACAATTAAGATTTCCAAGATTAATAAGTCTTTATCTCACAGGATTTCTCTTATCCGTCAGTGGATTTATTGTTCAAATTATGACTAGAAACCCAATTGCCGAAATGGCAACTTTAGGGATTTCTGGCGGTTCGAGCTTGGCTTTATCACTCATTTTAACTTTGGGTTGGTCAACAAATGATGGGATTTCAGTTCTAGTTTCATCACTAGGAGCATTTATTGCTTTAGCCGTCGTCATGCTTTTGACTGCCAGAACGCATTTTCAGCCATTAAAAGTTGTACTAGTTGGAACGTCAGTTGGACTTTTTGCAACTAGTTTAGCCAGCTCCTTAACTTTTGCCAGCCACGATACACAGGCCTATTTTCGCTGGATTGTGGGTTCTTTTTCAGGGATAACTAATACTAAAGTTCTTTTGATGGCAGTAGTAAGTCTTATTTTTCTTATCCTCTTGCTTTTATTTTCAAAACAAATTTATTTATTGAATTTTGGTGATGAGCTTGCTCAATCTTTTGGGATTTCTGTCAATTTTGTTCGTTTAGTCATTATGTTTTTAGTTGCGCTGGCTTCTGGTGTAACTGTTGCCTCAGTTGGGGTGGTCAGCTTTGTCGGTTTGATTGCTCCACATATTGCCAAGAAGCTTGTCAGAGCTAATTTTTGGCAAAATGTAATTCTGTCAGTACTGACAGGAATGTTATTGCTTGTTTTAGCTGATTTGATAGCCAGAAATTTATTTAAACCTTACGAATTTCCAGCAGGAAGTCTAACCATGCTTCTAGGTGCTCCCTTCTTTCTTTGGGTTATTACAAAGGAGGCAAAATAGAATGAAAAGAAAATTCACTTTACTTTTTGTCCTGCTTTTGGTTTTGATAGTGGTTGATTTGACGCAATTTTCAACAAATCCTCAAATTCTATCAATCCTAATTCCTAATTTTCGTCTTCCTCGTTTAATAACAATCCTGTCAGCTGGAATTGCTCTTTCCTTATCAGGCTTTATTATCCAAAATATTACAGAAAATCCTTTAGCTGATAGTGGAACAATTGGGATAACCTCTGGTGCTTCGGCAGGAAGTGTTGCTTTTTTACTGATTGCTGACCATTTTAAGCTGACAGGACTTTGGAATTTTTCCTATCCTATTTTTGCTTTAATAGGTGCTCTTCTTTCATTTGTCTTAATTTACTTTTTTGCCTTAAGAAAGCAAGTTTCTTCTGTCAGAGTTTTACTGACAGGAATTGCAATTACCGCTTTTTTCCAAGCATTAATCACAATTGGTCAGCTTTCAGTCAATGCCTTTGACTTTCAGAAAGTTGCAGTTTGGCTGTCAGGAGATATCTGGCAAACGGGAAGCACTTATTTGTTCATTTGTGTTCTCTTATTAGTAATTGGCTTGATTATTTTGCCATTTTTCTTAAGAAAACTTGAAATCCTCTCACTTGGCGAAGAAATGGCAACTACTTTAGGATTAGAAGTTCAAAAAACGAAAATCTATCTTTACTTGTTAGCACTCCTTTTTGCAGCTGTCGGTGTTTTATTGGTTGGAGGATTAGCATTTGTTGGTTTAATTGCCCCTCATATTGCTCGTGAAATCGCTGGTTTTAAATCACGAAAAAGTTTAATTGCCACCGCGCTTTCTGGTATGATTATTTTATCTTTTGCTGATATTATTTCACAAACAATCATTGCACCATCAAGTTTACCTTTAGGTTTTGTAGTTGCCTTTATTGGCGCTCCATACTATATTTATCTTATTCAAAAAGTTTAAGAAATTAATTTACTTTTAGTAAATTTCTTATAAAAAAATATCGGCTTATTTTTAAAAAATAGCCTAAAAATAGAGGAGAATCTTTTGAAAAAAGTACTCACAACCCTAATCGCTGCAGGAGCTTTACTTACTTTAGCTGCCTGTTCATCAAATTCATCATCAAAAAAAGCGACATCAAGCGATGATAAAGTGACCTTTCACGCTTTAAATGGGGACGTCAAAGTTCCTAAAAATCCTAAACGTATTGCTGTTCAAAATTATCCAGATGAAGTCGCTTCATTAGGTGCAAATGTTGTTGGAACAGATTCATGGGCCTTTCCAAATACCTTCTTATCAAAAGACCAAAAGAAGAATATGGTTGATTTAGGAGCGCCAAAATTCAATATGGAAAAATTGATTGCTCAAAATCCTGATTTGATTATTACAGTTGATAAAGACCAAGTAGCAGACTATCAAAAAGTAGCCCCTACTGTTCTTGTCAATTATAAGGACCTCTCAGGAATGAATAAATCATTGGATTACTTCGCTAAACTCCTTAATCGCGAAGATGAAAAAGCAAGTTTCCTTAAAAACTTTAAAAAAGAAGCCGATAAGCAAAAAGAAAAATTGGCAAAGGTTGATGTTAAACCAGCTAAAAACACAATTTCACTTCTTGAACTCCAAGGAGATAAGGTTTATGCCTTCGGTGACAATTTTGCTCGTGGCGGACAAGCTTTGACGACTGGTTTAGGCTTTAAAGAATCAAGCAAAATGGCCGAACTCTCAAAAGGCGTAGGTTATGCTGAAGTAAATACTGAAAGCTTAGGAGAATTTGATGCAGACTATATCTTTATTGACTTTGCAGATAAAGATAAAGAACAATATGCTGCATTAAAAAATAATCCAGCTTGGCAAAACCTCAAAGCAGTTAAAGAAGGACATGTGATTACGATGGACTACGACAAAGTTTACTTCTTTGGCGGACCAACAGCGGCTAAAGAAGAGCTGTCACTCTACACTGACGCTATCATTAAAGCTACAAAATAAAAAGAAAAAGTGTATAATCAACTTATACACTTTTTTTGTAAAAAATTAAGGACTTTATGACATGAATATTAAACAATTACGGTACGTCGTCGCCATTGCTAATAGTGGAACTTTTCGTGAGGCTTCAGAGCAACTCTTTGTTAGTCAACCCTCAATGTCGATTGCGGTTAAAGACTTGGAGCAAGAACTAGGTTTTCAAATCTTTGAGAGAACAAATACAGGTGCGACTTTAACTATTGAAGGCGAACGTTTTTATGAACAAGCACAGACTGTTTTACGTAATTTTGAAACTTTTGAATCAAAATATTCTAAGCCAAAAGAGTCTGATAAGACTTTCTCAGTTGCCAGTCAACACTATGATTTTCTAGCACCAGTTGCAGTGGAATTTGCAAAGAAAAATCCTGAAATCAAAAATTTTAGAATTTTTGAGTCAACTACTTATAATATTTTGCAAGAAGTGGCGCAAGGGCACAGTGAACTTGGAGTGGTTTATCTCAATAAACAAAATCGCTCAGGGATTTTAAGAATGCTCAATAAACTTGAATTAGATTACGAAGAAATTTTCTTATCGCAAACGCATATCTATATTCGCAAAGGCCATCCACTAGCTCAACGTGAAACAATTTCAGATGATGATTTAAAACCGCTAGATCGTGTGCGATTTACACAAGAAAATGAACAGTTTCTTTACTATTCTGAAGATTTGATTGAGACTTTTGAAAATACCTTGATTTATAACGTCACTGACCGTGCAAGTTTAAATGGAATTTTAGAACGGACAGATGCCTACGCAACAGGTCTTGGTTTTATTGATAAAGAGAGCGTCCATAATGTAACAGTTGTCCCTATGGAGGGAGACAATGGAAATAGTTTGATTTTAGTCAAACATCGTGGACATTTATTATCAAATGCGGCGACTTCTTATAAACGTAGTCTTGAAGTCTACTTTGAAAACTATGAATTTTAAACAATAGCTAAAATAAATACTCTCTGAATAATTTTCAGAGAGTATTTTTATAACTTATTATAATTTACTTGCTTGGTCTTTTTGAGCCAAACGAATGAGGAACATTGCAAGGAGAATGATAATGATTCCCCCAAGTGGAGTAAAGACAACACTTGAGCCTTTAGAAATTTGTCCTCCAACAAATGAGCCTAAAGTAATTCCGACATTGAAAGCTGCAATGTTAAAAGCTGAAACTAAAGTAATATCTTTTGGCGTAAATTTCTCTGCCAATTGAACAACGTATAGTTGTAAACCAGGGACATTCATAAAGGCAAACAAGCCCAAAAGTAAAGTTGCAATCAATCCCAAAGCTTGCGAAGCTAAACTTGCACTGATAAAAAGAAAAAGTAAACTCAAAGCTAAAGCCGCAAACATTTTTTGAAGGGCAGGTAGGATATTTTTATTTGCTAGATGTCCACCTAGTGAATTACCAATGGCAACCATCACACCATAAGCAACCAGAATAATCACTACTGTACTTGCTGAAAATCTAAAAGTTCCTTCAAGGATTGGTGTAAGATAAGTATAAGCCGCGAAAGTTCCTCCATAACCAAAAGAGGTGATAAAAAGAGACATTAAAATTGATTTATTAGTAAAAATTCTAGCAAGCCCACTTAAATTAATTTTTCCGGGAATTGGAAGCCCTTTTGGAACAAGAATACTAGTAGCAATCAGTCCAATTAAGCCAATAACAACAATGAAAACAAATGACATATGCCAGTTAGAGTGCTGACCAATGAAAGTCCCTAAAGGAACACCAATGACAGTAGCAACGGTTAATCCTGTAAACATGAGGGCGATTGCTGAGGCCCTTTTCTCAGGTCGAACAACATCAGCGGCAATGACTGTGGAAATTGACATGAAAATACCATGAGCAAGTGAGGCAAGAACCCGTCCTACTAAAAGTAAAAGGAAAGTTGGAGCGAAAGCTGACAGTAAATTACCAAGAATAAAGAGACCCATAATCGAAACCATCAAAGTTTTTCGATTCCAAGTTCCTGTAAGAATAGTTAATAAGGGAGCACCAACCGTTACCCCTAAAGCATAAAGAGAAACGGTTAAACCCGCTTGAGATAAACTAATATTAAAGGTGTTGACAATCATTGGCATTAAACCAACACTGATAAATTCGGTTGAGCCGATAGCAAAAGCATTAATTGCTAGAGCTAGAAGAGTGAGACTGGGAGATATTTTTTTCATTATGCTTCTTTCTTAAAAATTAAAATGTTCTGGATCTGGACCGACACGAAGTTCTTCATTGAGTGAGTTGATAGCTTTCATATCTTCAGAGTCAAGTGAAAAATCAAAAATTTGACGATTAGCTATCATTCGTTCACTTTTAATAGATTTTACATTTACTAAAATATCTTGTTGAATATCCCAACGAAGAATAATTTGAGCCACAGATTTTCCATGTTTATCAGCAATTTTTTTGAGGACTTCATTGTCTAATAATTGACCTTGCATCAAAGGTGACCAAGCTTGAACCTTGATATCATGAAGTTCTAAGAAATTACGAAGTTCTTCTTGTGATAATTTTGGATGGAGTTCAATTTGATTTAAAACGGGAGTGATTTTAGTATAGCTAAGAAGTTCTTCTAAATGTGATTTTTGAAAGTTACTGACACCAATCGCTTTTATTTTGCCTGCTTTATATAAATCTTCCATTGCGTTCCAAGCTTCTTTGTAAGCATAATGTGTGCCTGGCCAGTGGATAAGATATAAATCTAGATAATCTAAATCCAATTTTTTCAAACTTTTTTCAAAGTTTTGAACTGTTTCTTCATAAGAATGATTATCTCCCCAAAGTTTTGAAGTGATGAAAAGATCATCACGAGAAAGTCCTGTCATAGCCAAACCTTCTTTAATTCCTTGACCAGTTCCTTCTTCATTTTCATAAATTTTAGCTGTATCAATTAAACGATATCCGTTAACAATTGCGTTTTTGACAACATCAGCGGTTTCGTCATTTGGAATTTGAAAAACTCCCAAACCAAGTTCCGGAATTTCAATCTGATTATTAAGTTTCATTTTTTGCTCCTCATATATTTTATTTTGGCAGAAAATTAGTATATAATAAATAAAACCTCTTGAACAGTACCTACTTTTTTGTGTCATACATACTAAAAAGTAATAATTGGATAAAATAAGGGATTAGAAAGGAAATTAATTTTGAAAAAAATTTATAATATTGGTGTCGAAGCGACAATGGATGTTATTGGTGGAAAATGGAAACCAATTATTTTGTGTAATTTAAGACATAATCCAAGTCGTCCAGGAGAATTGAGACGTCAAATTCCAGGAATCAGTCAAAAAATGCTGACTCAGCAATTAAGAGAATTAGAAATTGATAATATTATCGTCCGTAAGGTTTATAATCAAGTTCCACCGAAGGTTGAATATTCTCTGAGCCCTTATGGTGAAACTTTAAATGGTTTATTAGATATTCTTTGCTCGTGGGGTGAAGGTCATGTCCAAACTTTAAAAAGTATGGGTGAAGAAGTTCAAATTTTAGAATAAGAGAACTTAGAAGAGGAGCCGCAAGATGTACCAACCAGCTTTCAATAAAATTCATCACATCGCTATCATTGCCGCAGATTATGAAAAATCTCGTCAGTTCTACGTTGATATTTTAGGATTTTCAATCATTCGAGAAAATCATCGTCCAGAAAAAGGAGATATCAAGCTTGATTTAAAGATGAATGAAGAAACAGAAATTGAATTATTTATCAAATCTGATGCCCCTAAACGCTTAACTTATCCAGAAGCAAAAGGCTATCGCCACTTAGCTATTAAAACGACAAATATTGAAGAAGATAGAAATTATTTAATAAGTCAAGGAGTCAAAGTGGAGGAAATTCGTCAGGACGAAATTACTGACAGAAAAATGCTTTTTTTCTATGATCCAGATGACTTACCAATAGAACTACATGAGTAATTTTTAAAAAATGGAAATGAAGAAATGGTTTTTAGGTTAGCCAAAGCTTCTGTCAGTAAATAAAAGGGCTTACAGAAAATAAAAGCTAGAAAAAAAAGGAAAAATGTAGTAAAATTAACTTTGTAAATGAACGAACTAAATTTCGTTCAAGTAAAAATAAACGGAGAATACACAAAATGCCAAAATTAGTATTTGCACGTCACGGTGAATCTGAATGGAATCTTGCTAACCTTTTCACAGGTTGGGCTGACGTTGACCTTTCTGAAAACGGAACTAAACAAGCGATTGAAGCTGGTAAATTGATTAAAGAAGCTGGAATCGAATTTGATATTGCTTACACTTCAGTATTGAAACGTGCTATCAAAACAACTAACCTTGCTCTTGAATATTCAGACCAACTTTGGGTACCAGTTGTTAAATCATGGCGCTTGAACGAACGTCACTACGGTGGTTTGACAGGTTTGAACAAAGCTGACGCTGCTGCAAAACATGGTGATGAACAAGTTCACATCTGGCGTCGTTCATATGATGTATTGCCACCAGCAATGGATCATGATGATAAATATACAGCTCACGGAGACCGTCGTTACGCTGGTCTTGAAGATTCATTGATTCCTGATGCTGAAAACCTCAAAGTTACTTTGGAACGTGCTCTTCCATTCTGGGAAGACCAAATCGCTCCAGCTTTGAAAGAAGGAAAAAATGTCTTCGTTGGTGCTCACGGTAACTCAATCCGTGCACTCGTTAAACAAATCAAAAAACTTTCTGATGACGAAATTATGGATGTTGAAATCCCTAACTTCCCACCACTTGTTTTCGAATTTGATGACAACTTGAACGTTCAAAACGAATACTACTTGGCTCCTAAAAAAGCATAATATTTGAATGAAAATACTCTAAGTTATAGTAGATACTCATCTATTTAGGACTTAGAGTGTTTTTTTGTAATCAATGCAATAGTTTGTAAGTTTTTGAACAAATTAATTGATTCTTCATTTTATTCTTGAGATAATTTAATAGTAAAGCTTTAAAGAAGAAAAAGGAGAATCTTATGTCATTAGTAGGTAAAAAAATAGAAGAATTTTCAACAGATGCTTATCTTGGTGGGAAATTTATTAAAGTTTCCGATAAAGACTTTTATGGAAAATGGTCTGTGCTTTGTTTCTATCCAGCAGACTTTTCATTTGTTTGTCCGACAGAGTTAGAAGATTTAGAAGAAACTTATCCAACCTTGAAATCGCTTGGTGTAGAAGTTTACTCAGCTTCAACTGACACCCATTTTGTCCATGCTGCTTGGCATGAACATAGTGATGCTATTTCAAAAATTACTTATCCAATGCTTGCAGACCCTTCACAAAAAATTTCACGTGCTTTTGATGTTCTTGATGAAGAAGCAGGATTGGCTCAACGTGGAACATTTATTATTGACCCAGACGGTGTGATTCAAGCGCTTGAAATTACGGCTGATGGTATTGGACGTGATGCAAGTCAATTGGTCGATAAGATTAAAGCTGCTCAATATGTGCGTAATCATCCAGGGGAAGTTTGTCCCGCTAAGTGGAAAGAGGACGGAGCAAGTCTTCACGTTGGTATTGACCTTGTAGGTAAAATATAGAATAAAAAAAGTGAGTCTTGGCTCACTTTATTTGTCTTTAGAAACTTAATGACAGAAAGGTTTAATATGATTTTAGATGAAACTCTTCGTGCTCAGTTGATGCCTTATATGGATTTGTTGGAAAATCCAATTATTTTAAAAGTTGATGCAGATTTAGAGAGCGAAAATGGGAAAAAAATAGTAGAATTTACAGATGAACTTGCAAGTTTGTCCGAAATGATTTCAAAAGAAACAGCAAAACTCAATCGAAAAACAGCTTTCTCTATTGAAAGAGAAGGTGTTTCTGGAGTCCTTTTTTCAGGGCTACCATTAGGTCATGAGTTGAATTCATTGGTCTTGGCGCTTGTCCAAGTAAGTGGACGCCCTCCACGGATTGAACAAGAATTAGTTGAGCGAATTCAAGCGATTCAAAATCCACTTCACTTTGAAACTTATGTGAGTTTAACTTGTCATAACTGTCCAGATGTTGTCCAAGCATTAAACACAATGAGTATTCTCAACCCCAATATTAGTCACACAATGATTGAGGGGGGAATGTTTCAAGAAGAAGTGGAAGCAAAAGGAATTATGGCGGTTCCAACTGTTTTCAAAAATGGTGAAGAATTTCATAATGGACGAGCTAGTCTTGAAGAATTACTAGAAAAAATTACTGGTCCAGAGAGTTCGGAAGCTTTTTTTGATAAAGACCCTTATGATGTTTTAGTTGTTGGTGGAGGCCCTGCTGGTGCAAGTGCAGCTATTTATGCTGCACGTAAAGGGATTCGGACAGGTTTAATCGCTGAACGCTTTGGCGGTCAACCACTAGAAACTTTAGGAATTGAAAACCTCATTGGAACTCCTTATGTTGAAGGAGTTCAACTTGGTCGTCAGCTTGAAGAACATGTGAAAAAATATCCTGTCGATTTGATGAACTTGCAAAAAGCAGTTAAGCTAGAGAAAAAAGATTTGATTGAGGTGAGTCTTGAAAATGGGGCACTTCTAAAAAGTAAGTCAGTCATTATTTCAACGGGCGCTCGTTGGCGAGATTTGGGAATTCCAGGAGAGCAAGAATTTAAAACCAAAGGAGTCGCTTACTGTCCACATTGTGATGGTCCTTTGTTTGCAGGAAAAGATGTAGCGGTTATCGGTGGCGGAAATTCAGGAATCGAAGCAGCTATTGATTTAGCTGGTTTGGTTAGACATGTTACTGTTCTTGAATTTTTACCTGAACTTAAAGCAGACAAAATTTTACAAGAAAAACTTGCGACCCTAAATAATGTTACTGTCCTCACCAATATAGAAACAAAAGAGATTTTAGGAGATGACAAGGTTAGAGGTTTGAATTATCAAGTTCGCGGCTCTAAAGAAACTGTTCATTTGGAACTTGCTGGTGTCTTTGTATTAATTGGTTTAGTTCCGAATACTCAGTGGTTGGAGGGAACAATTGACTTATCCGCACGTGGAGAAATTTTGACTGATAAAGTTGGAGCGACAAATCTTCCTGGTGTTTTTGCAGCGGGAGATTGTACGGATAGTGTTTATAAGCAAATTATTATTTCAATGGGGACTGGGGCGACCGCTTCTCTAGGTGCTTTTGATTATTTAATAAGAAACTAAAATTTTAGATGACAAAAAAGAAAACGTATTTGAGTTTTCTTTTTTTATTTGATTAAATTGATAGGAATCAAAATTGTAAGGAAAAGTTTTCATAAATGTGGTAAAATGTTTAAGTACAAATTTTGAATGTAAAAACTATTTATAAAACTCATTCTTGGAGTCGAAATGTCAGATAATAAAAGAAAAAATGATAAGCGCAAGCAATCCGATAAGTCTAAAAAATCACATAAAGAAGTAAAAATTTTAAAAGATCCAACTAAATTAATTCCAAAACGAGTGAACCTCTTATTTTTTGTTATCTTTGTTTTGTTTATGATTTTAATTGGAAAGCTCTTCAATATGCAGGTATTGAATTCACATTTCTACGCCGAAAAATCAATTAGTGCAGGTGGAGATGTTCAAATTATTGAAGGTGCGCCTCGCGGAAATATTTATGATGCAACAGGAAAAGCTTTGGCATCTACAGTTGCGGTACAGGCTGTTGAATTTACAAGAAGTCAAAATGCTACTGCTGATGAAATTTATCAGGTAGCCAATAAGTTAGCAACTATTTTATCTAATAACATTGATGTTGCTGATTTGACAACGCGTGATAAAAAAGACTATTTCTTGGCTAATTCTAAAAATCTAGAAAAAATAGCTAATAGTTTATCTGAAAAGGAAAAGAAAGATAAACATGGTAATGATTTAAGTGGTTCACAAATTTATGATGTCGAATTAAGTAAAGTTAAAGATAGTGACTTGAATTTTACGGCAGAACAAACTTTTGCCGCAAAATTATTCAAAGAAATGAATAGTACCACTACTTTTAACACTACTAAAATTGCTACTGGAAGTATTACAGCAGAGCAACAAGCGACAATTGCCGAACAAGAAGGCGATTTACCAGGAATTACAATTGGAACTTCTTGGGACCGTTCATATGCTCAAAATTCTTTGACACCACTTATGGGAACTATTACTTCACAAAAATCAGGAATTCCAGCAGAGGATTTGGATGCCTATCTTAAAAAAGGTTATCAACGTAATGACCGTGTGGGAACTGGGCTTCTTGAAAAGGGATACGAAAGTGAACTTCAAGGAACTCATAGTATTAGTAAGGTTAAATTTGACAAAAATGGTGATGTTTCTGGAACAAAAACAATCCAAAAAGGAAAACGTGGGGATGATTTAAAATTAACTATTAACCTAGATTTCCAAAACGGGGTTAATAATATTGTTAAAACACAATTAGATCAACTGATTGCCCAAGGCTATGGTCAGTATAATAGAGGGGCTTATGCTGTTGTGTTAAATGTTAAAACGGGGGCAGTCTTAGCTTTATCTGGCTATCAACGAGATCCTAATACAGGAACAATTACGGAAAATACTTTAGGGACTTTCCAAAGTGTCTTCACACCGGGGTCTGTTGTCAAAATGGGAACATTGACTGCTGCTTGGAATGCTGGTGTAATTTCTGGAAATGACACTTTAACGGCGCAGTCTATTCAATTTAAAGATTCTAATCCTATCAATGACTGGTGGGGAGACGCTTCACCAATGGCTTTAACAGCTGTTGAAGCTTTGCAATATTCATCAAATACTTACATGATGCAATTGGCAATGAGAATGTTAGGTGCTCCTTATACGGCAGCTAATCAATTTTTGGATGATACCAACCGAGTAAAAGTTTATGAGCAGTTTCGTAAGGCTTTTGCTTCTTATGGTTTAGGGGCATCAACTGGTTTTGATATACCTGGAGAATCAACGGGATATCTCCCTTCAGCTAAATCTGAAGCGGCTTCTGGGGTCAATGTATTGTATGAATCATTTGGTCAGTATGATAATTATACGCCGCTTCAGTTGGCGGTTTATGCGGCAACTTTAGGAAATAACGGAACTCGTTTGTCACCACATATTGTTCAAGGAATTTATGAAGGTGGAACTGACGGACAGCCTGGCACGCTTATCAAAAATATTACTCCTAAAATCATGGATAAGGTAAATATCACTCCCGATAATATGGATGTTCTTCATCAGGGGATGTATGCTGTTGTTCATGGGGCTGGTGGATTGACTACTGGTCGTTCAATGGATTCATCAAAGGTTTCTATTTCTGGTAAAACAGGGACTTCCGAAAGTACAAAAGTATTGGCAGATGGTAGTCAAGTTATTGTAACAGCTAATAATGCAGTGGCCTTTGCTCCTTCTGACAACCCAGAAATTGCTATTGCGGTTGTACTTCCAGATAATACTGAAAGTAATGCTTCAAGTGGAACAAAAGCAAACCAAAGTATTGTAACGGGAATTACTGATTTGTATTATTCAAATGAGGCTTTTCGTAAAAATTAAAAAAAGTTCTCTCTGATAGGAGAGGCTTTTTATTTATAAGTGATTGAGAATTCTATCACCTTTCCTTTTCATTTTCAGTCTTTTATAGTAAAATTAATAAATTGAATAAAATATTTACAAGTGAAGAATTGGTGAAATATGTATTATCCTGAACCTATTGCTCGCCTGATTGAGTCGTTTTCAAAATTACCAGGGATTGGTCAAAAAACAGCGACTCGATTGGCTTTTTATACGATTGGCATGGAAGATCAAGATGTCAATGAATTTGCAAAAAATCTTCTTTCAGCAAAACGGGATTTGAGTTTTTGCTCGATTTGTGGGAATTTAACAGAAAGTGATCCTTGCGCCATTTGTACCGACCCAACGCGTGATCGAACAACTATATTGGTCGTTGAAGAATCTAAAGATGTTCTTGCTATGGAAAAAATTCGGGAATATCGAGGACTTTATCATGTTTTGCATGGTACGATTAGTCCAATGAATGGGATTTCTCCTGATGAAATTAATGTTAAAACATTGATTACAAGATTAATGGATTCAGAGGTTAAAGAAGTGATCATCGCAACTAATGCCACTTCTGACGGAGAAGCAACCGCCATGTATCTGGCTCGAATGATTAAGCCTGCAGGAATTAAAGTGACTCGCTTGGCTCGTGGATTAGCTGTAGGCTCTGATATAGAATACGCAGATGAAATTACTTTATCAAAAGCGGTAGAGAATCGGTTGGAAATTTGATTTTTTCTGTGGTAAAATAAAAAAGACAATTACTGACAGAATTGTATTGTAAAAATATCGCATGCTGTCAGTAAAAAGAAGTGTCTGACAAAGCTGTCAGTAAAAAAGGAAGAAATATGTCAAAAGAAACATTAATTTTGTTGTATGGTGGTCGTTCTGCTGAGCGAGAAGTATCAGTTTTATCAGCAGAATCGGTGATGAGAGCTGTTAATTATTCTCGTTTTGTTGTAAAAACTTACTTTATCACTAAGGGTGGTGAATTCATAAAAACGCAAGAATTTACTGACAAACCTGCTGAAGAAGAAAAACTACTGACAAATGATTTGGCAGAATCTTATCCAAAGATTTCACCAGCAGCAATTTACGAAAAAGCTGCCGTTGTATTCCCAGTTTTACATGGACCAATGGGTGAAGATGGCTCGATTCAAGGATTTTTAGAAATTTTACGTTTGGCATATGTTGGTCCAAATATTTTATCTGCGTCAAGCACAATGGATAAATTATTGGCAAAACACGTTTTTGAAGCGGTTGGTGTACCCCAAGTTCCTTATGTTGCGGCTTTTGCTGATGAAAATCAAGGAGAAATTGCTCAAGAAGTAGTCGAAAAATTAGAATTTCCAGTTTTTGTTAAACCTGCTAATATGGGTTCTAGTGTTGGAATTTCAAAAGTTGATGATTTAGCAGACCTTCAACCTGCGCTAAGCGAAGCCTATAAATATGATAACCGTGTTGTCATTGAACAAGGTGTGGATGCGCGTGAAATCGAATGTGCTGTTTTGGGAAATAATAGTGACGTTTCTGCAACGCTTCCAGGTGAAGTTGTGAAAGATGTTGAGTTTTATGATTACAACTCAAAATATATTGATAATAAAATTCAAATGGACATTCCAGCAAAAGTTCCTGCTGATTTAGCTCAAAAAATGCAAGAATATGCTATAAAAGCGTACAAGGCAGTCAATGGGACGGGCTTGTCACGTTGCGATTTCTTTGTGACTAAGGATGGAAATGTTTATCTCAACGAAATTAATGCCATTCCAGGATTCACACAATGGTCAATGTATCCATTGCTTTGGGAAAATATGGGCTTATCTTATTCTGATTTAATTGAAAAGTTAGTTGATTTAGCTAAAGAAACTTTTGAAACACGTGAAAATCATCTTTTATAAAAAATACAAATCTGTCAGTAAATCGATTGCTGACAGATTTTTTTGTCAGTAAAAAGTGTTATAATGGAGTCACTATGAAACTCACAATTCACGAAATCGCCCAAGTCGTTGGCGCAAAAAATGATTGGTCGCAACTGGCAGATTTGTCAGTCAATAAAATTGAATTTGACAGCCGTTTGATTGAAAAAGGGGATATCTTTTTGCCACTTAAGGGGGCACGAGATGGTCATGATTTCATCGAAATCGCTTTTGATAATGGAGCAATAATCAGCTTTTCAGAAAAAGAAGTCGAACAAGCTCATCTCTTGGTTGACGATAATCTGCTTGCTTTCCAAAAATTAGCAAAATATTATCTTGAAAAGACAAAAGTTCCAGTCATTGCGGTGACAGGTTCAAATGGAAAAACAACAACCAAAGACATGATTGCTGCTGTTTTGTCTAAGAAATTTAAAACATACAAAACACAAGGAAATCACAATAATGAAATCGGCTTACCCTACACCATTTTACATATGCCGGACGATACTGAAAAATTAGTTTTGGAAATGGGAATGGATCACCCTGGTGATATTGATTTTTTATCAGAACTTGCTAAGCCTGAACTTGCTGTCATTACCTTAATTGGTGAAGCACATCTTGAACATATGGGAAGTCGCGAAAATATTGCTAAAGGGAAAATGGGGATTACGGCTGGTTTGCATGGTGAGCTTATTGCCCCTGCTGACCCAATTATTAATGCTTTTATCCCAGACAATCAAAAAATTATTCGCTTTGGTTTGCCCGGTGAAGATTTATTTATTACAAAATTAGTCGAACACAAAGAAAAATTAACTTTTGAAACTAATTTTTTAGATGAATCAATTACTATTCCAGTTCCTGGTAAATATAACGCGACGAATGCTATGTTAGCTGCTTTTGTTGGCTTACATTATGGACTTTCAGAAGCCGAAATTAAAAAAGCTTTGAAAGAAGTAGAGCTGACCAGAAATCGGACAGAGTGGAAAAAAGCAAAAAATGGTGCAGACCTTTTGAGTGATGTTTATAATGCCAATCCGACAGCAATGCGTTTGATTTTGGAAACTTTCCAAGCCATTCCTAAAAATGAGAATGGTCGAAAGATTGCAGTTCTTGCTGATATGTTAGAACTTGGACCCAGTGCAGCCCAACTCCATAAAGATATATTGAAATCTATTGATTTCAATAAAATTGATAAAGTCTATCTTTATGGTGAAATGATGAAAAACTTGGCAGAAATTTCGACTGACAAAGCGGTCAGCTATTTTACAGATTTAGATTTACTGACAGAAAGTCTGTCAGCAGATTTGAAACCAACTGACCAAGTATTATTCAAAGGTTCAAATAGCATGAAACTTTCAGAGGTTGTTGAAAAATTATAATGATAAAAAATACTGACAGAAAGTTAGTATTTTTTTATTTTCATTAAATTATCAGAAAAATACAACAATATTCTTGACAATGTATTTTTGAAAAAGTATAATAAGTCCACATTTAATTTTCAGAATAATATGAAAATTCAATAGTATCTTTACGATTTGGAGAAAGCAGATGAAACAAGGAAAAATTATTGGACTCACCAGCCTTATTGCCCTGTCAGGAATTATTTTAGTGGCCTGTGGCACAAAAACAAGTGAGCAAAAAAACATCAAATTTTCAATTCCCACAGATGTGGCATCACTTGATACTACAATTTTAACTGACCAGTATTCTTATGATGTTGCTGGAAATGTGGAAGAAGGATTGACACGCGTTGACTCTAAAGGAAATGCTGCCTTAGCACTTGCAAAATCAATTGACGTTTCAAAAGACGGCTTGACCTACACGGTTACTCTTAGAGATAATTTGAAATGGTCAAACGGTGACAGGTTGACTGCTAAAGATTTTGTTTATTCATGGAAAAGAGCAGTGGACCCTAAAACTGGTTCAGAATATGCCTATTTGATGGGGGCAGTTTCTGGGGCTAATGATATTATTTCTGGTAAATCATCACTCGATAGTCTAGGAATTAAAGCCGAGTCAGATACAGAATTTACAGTCACATTGGCACAACCAACACCATATTTTAAATTTCTCTTGTCAGAACCTGTTTATTACCCTCTTGACCAAAAAGTTGTTGATAAATATGGCAAACAATATGGAACGTCCTCAGATAAAACCGTTTATAATGGACCATTCATGTTCAAATCAGATAAAGGTTGGACAGGAACCAATAAAACTTTTTCAATTTATGCCAATCCAAACTACTATGATAAGTCGGCAGTCAAATCTAAACAAATTGATTTCCAGGTCATTTCAAATGCGAATACAGGAGCACAGCTTTATAAACAAGGGAAACTTGATTTTACACTCCTTTCAACAACTGATTTGATTAATGCCAATAAAAAGACGAAAGGTTATACTGTCTTTAAACAAGCACGGACAGACTATATTGAATACAATCAATCCGGTAAAAATGCCTCAAGTCCAGACGCTCAAAAAGCACTAGCTAATCAAAATATTCGTGAAGCCTTAAATTTGGCAACTAACAGAGCAGGAGTCGTCAAAACAGCCCTACCAGGTTCGACCGTTGCGACAAGCTTTACACCAGTGGGAATGAGCAAGACCTCAACAGGAGAAGATTTTGCAACTTATGCAAAACAAGATTATCGCTATGACCCGACAAAAGCAAAAGACCTCTGGGAAAAAGGATTAAAAGAGCTTGGCTTAACCAAGCTCACCCTTAGCCTTGAAGCTGCTGGTGATTTAGCACCGTCAGAAGCAACAGCCAACTTTTTACAAACAGCCTATCAACAAAATCTACCAGGCTTGACTGTCAATTTAAAACTTGTTCCATTCAAACAAAGATTGAATGACGCTCAAAATGGAAATTTTGATATGGTTCTCTCAGGTTGGGGTGGAGATTACGCTGAACCTTCAACATTCTTGCAACTCTTTACGACAGGCCAATCATATAATGACGGTAAATTTTCTAGTAAAACTTATGATGATGCCTTTAAAGCAGCAACAACAACGCCAGACGTTCTTGAACCAGCCAAAGTAGATGAACACTACAAAGCGGCAGAAACAGCACTCTATCAAGGGTCATACATCAATCCAGTTGATTTCCAAGCCAATCCAGCTTTAATGAACCCTAAAATTACAGGCTTAGAATTTCATTCAACCGGTTTAGCTTACGACCTAAAATCGGCTTATGTTAAATAAAAAATACAAAAAGATAAATTTTCTGAAAATTTATCTTTTTTATTGAATATTCTTTCTGCAAAAATAAAACACGAACCAGTCAGAGCCCAACTAAATGAAAGGGTTTTAAATAAAAGCATAATAAAAAAATCTTTTTCAAAAGTTTGTGAAAACTTTCCGCTATTTAAAAATTAAATGTTAATTTTCAGAAAACATAACCATTATACTTTACAATTCAGGTTGAATTAAGTATAATACCAATATAATAAATTTTCTGACAATAATAAAAATTGCGAAGTCAGACACAATTCATGAAAGAGGGAAATTACATGAAGACTTGGAAAAAAGTTACCTTAGGTACAGTTGCACTTGGTTCGGCAGCTTTGCTTGCAGCATGCGGCAATAGCGGTTCTAGCTCATCGTCATCATCAAAAGACATTCAATGGAATTTGACATCACCTATTCAAACATTGGATTCATCACTCGCGACAGATACATATTCAAATATCATTATTGGTAATACCAATGCTGGTTTGACACGTGTGGACAAAGATGGTAAAGCACAGCCAGAATTGGCAAAATCAGTTGATGTATCAAAAGATGGCTTGACATATACTTTCCATCTTCGTGATGGCTTGAAATGGTCAAACGGTGATGCTTTGACAGCTAAAGACTTCGTTTATTCTTGGCAACGTGCGGTTGATCCAGCGACTGCTTCAGAATACGGATACCTCCTTGGCCCAGTTAAAAACGCCAACGAGATTAATGGTGGTAAAGCTGATAAATCAACACTTGGTGTTAAAGCAACTGATGACAAAACATTTGTTGTTACCCTTGCACAACCAACACCATACTTTGAATTCTTGACAGCTAACTCTGTTTATTACCCACTCAACCAAAAAGTGGTTGAAAAATATGGGAAACAATACGGAACATCTTCAGAGAAAATGGTTTACTCTGGACCATATAAATTTGAAAAATCAAAAGGTTGGAACGGTTCAAACCAAACATTCTCAATCGTGAAGAATGACGATTATTGGGATAAGAGCGCAGTTAAAACTAAAGAAATCGACTTCCAAGTGGTTCAAGACCCTAAAACTTCATTTAACCTTTATAAACAAGGTAAGATTGTCCAAGCAAGTATTGGTGACCCAGACCTTTTCAAAGCAAATAAAAATAATAAAGATGTCGTATCTTTGGATGAAGCAACAACATCTTACATTCAATATAATCAATCTGGGAAAAATAAAGCTCTTGCTAACAAGAACATTCGTGAAGCCTTCAACCTTGCTACTGACCGCCAACAATATGTTGATACAGTAACGCCTGCTTCGAATCCTGCGACAGGCTTAACACCAGCGGGTATGGCTAAAACAAATACTGGTGAAGACTTTGCTAAGTATGCAGCACAACCATATAAATACGATGCCACAGCAGCTAAAGCAGCTTGGGCTAAAGGATTGAGCGAAATTGGCGAAACTAAACTTACTTTGACTTTAACAACTGATGATACATCAGCTTCTAAAGACTCAGCAACTTTCCTTAAACAAGCATGGGAAAAACAACTTCCAGGTTTGACTTTGAATATCAAATCAGTACCATTTAAACAACGTTTGAATGACTCTACTACTGGTAACTTTGATATGGTTATCTCACTTTGGGGTGGTGACTATGCTGAACCGTCAACTTTCCTTGATTTATTTGTAAAAGATGGACCAAATAATAATGGTAAAATCAATAACGTTACTTATGATAAAGCCATTAAAGCAGCTGAAGTAACAGATGCGCTTGATCCTGAAAAGCACTATGCAGACTACAAAGCGGCTGAAGAATCACTTTATACAGAATCAAATCTCAATCCGCTGTACTTCCGTACAACTCCAGTCCTCCGTAATCCTAACCTTAAGGATGTACGCTTTGGTTCAACTGGTTTAATGTATGACTTCAAAACAGCTTACCTCAAATAATAATAGAGTTTTAGAGCAAGAAAGTTAGGATTGGCAGATTGCCAACCCTATCTTTTGCTTAGATTAGGAAATTTTTTATGATTAAATATATTCTTAAACGTTTGGGGCTTTTGCTTCTGACTTTGTTCCTGATTGTGACATTGACTTTCTTTATGATGCAAGTCATGCCCGGAACACCTTTCTCAAATCCCAAACTAACGCCAGATCAACTGGAAATTTTAAAACATGCCTATGGTTTAGATAAACCGCTTTGGCAACAATACTTTATCTATGTAGGACACATGTTCACAGGTAATTTTGGAACATCATTTGTTTATACAAACCAACCTGTTATTACAATGATCGCTCAACGTTTACCAGTTTCAATGCAACTTGGAGTTCAAGCGCTTATTCTTGGGACAATTCTTGGAGCCTTTATGGGAAAAGCTTCCGCTCGTCGTAAAAATGGCATCCTTGATGGAATTTTCGGTTTTGTTTCAGTCCTTGGGATTTCAGTTCCTTCATTCGTAATTGGTACCTTAATCCTTCTTTACTTAGGATTTAATTTGAATCTTTTCCCAATTTCTGGTTGGGGAACCTTCTCACAAACAATTATGCCAACAATCGCTCTTTCTTTTGCTCCAATGGCTGTGGTAACTCGTTTTGTTCGTTCTGAAATGATTGAGTCTTTATCTTCTGACTACATCTTGTTAGCTCGTGCTAAAGGACTTTCTGAAAAAGAAGTGGTCAATAAACATGCATTGCGTAATTCATTGATTCCAATGTTGACTTTGATTGGGCCAATGGCTGCCAATCTTTTGACAGGTTCGGTCTTGATTGAAAAAATCTTTTCAATCCCCGGGATTGGTTCACAATTTGTTGATTCAATTCCAGCCAAAGACTTCCCAGTTATTATGGCAACAACAATTGTCTATGCAGTAATCTTGATGCTATTTATCTTAGTTACAGATATTCTGACTGCAATTGTTGATCCACGAGTTCGTCTCTAGAAAGGGTTTGTCGAAATGGAAAATTTAAATAAAGACTTCACCCTTGTTGGTTCAAAGGGTTCAGATTCAACAGAAAAAATTGCGAAACCTGCCTTGAGTTTTTTCCAAGATGCTTGGCGTCGTTTTAAGAAAAATAAAGTAGCTTTGGTTGCCATGTGGATTATTGCGATTACATTGGTTTTCTCAGTAATCTCAGCATTTGTTGTACCACAATCAAAGGCAAATTACTTTGATCCAAATAAATCACAAGTTTATGGAAATCTTCCGCCAAAACTATCAGGTGATTTACCATTTTGGAATGGTGAATTTAAAGCACCGGGTTCTACTGAAAGAACAGATGTCTATAAATCACAAGATGTTCCAAGCAAAGACAAATATGTCTTCGGGACTGATAAATATGGTCGTTCATTAGCTAAACGAACAATTGTTGGTTTGCGTATTTCATTGATTATTGCCCTTGCTGCCGCCTTGATTGACTTAGTAATCGGGGTGACCTATGGGATTATTTCCGGCTGGATGGGTGGAAAAGTCGATATGGTCATGCAACGGATTATTGAAATCATCCAATCTGTACCTAACTTAGTTGTAGTAACAATGCTTGCTCTACTTTTGGGACAAGGAATTTCATCAATTATTATTGCGATTGGTCTATTTGCATGGACCGGGATGGCCAGGCAGGTACGGAACATGGTTCTCTCCTATAAGGAGCGTGACTTCGTCTTGGCCTCAAAAACTTTAGGACAATCTACTTGGAAAATTGCAGTAAAACATTTGTTGCCAAACGTTTCAGGGGTTATTGTTGTCCAAATCATGTTTGATATTCCAAGTATGATTATGTATGAGGCTGTTTTATCAGCGATTAACCTTGGGGTTAAACCGCCAACGTCTTCTTTGGGGACTTTGATTAATGATGGGATTGCAAGCTTGCAATTCTATCCATTCCAATTGATTATTCCAGCAGTAGTATTGTCTGTGCTTTCACTCACATTTATCTTCTTTGGAGATGGTTTGCGTGATGCATTTGACCCTAGAGCAAGTGAGGATTAGAAATGGCAGAAGAAAAAGTATTAGAAGTTAAAAATTTGCATGTCAATTTCCACACCTATGCTGGAGATGTTAAAGCGATTCGTGATGTATCTTTTGATTTAGAAAAGGGACAGACCCTAGCGATTGTTGGTGAGTCTGGCTCTGGTAAATCAGTAACAACAAAAACTTTGATGGGCTTGAATGCGAAAAATGCGGTAATACCACAAGGTGAATTATTATTTAAAGGGCGTAACCTTCTTGATTTAAAAGAGGAAGAGTGGCAAAAAATTCGTGGAAATGAAATTTCTATGATTTTCCAAGACCCAATGACTTCTCTTGACCCAACAATGCGTATTGGAAAACAAATTGCTGAACCTTTGTTGAAACACAACAAAGGAATGAGCAAAGCCGATGCCATGAAACGGGCCCTCGAATTGATGCAACAAGTCGGAATTCCTGATGCCGAAGTGCATATTAATGATTATCCACACCAATGGTCAGGCGGGATGCGTCAACGTGCAGTTATCGCGATTGCCTTGGCTGCTGACCCTGAAATCTTGATTGCAGATGAACCAACAACTGCGCTTGACGTTACAATTCAAGCACAAATTATGCATATGATGGCTGAATTGCAAGAAAGAATTAATTCATCAATTGTCTTCATTACCCATGACTTGGGAGTTGTTGCTGGTTTTGCACATAAAGTGGCGGTAATGTATGCGGGTGAAATTGTTGAATACGGAACAGTTGAAGAAATTTTCTATAACCCACAACATCCATATACTTGGGGGCTCTTAGATTCAATGCCAACGGTTGATTCAAGTGTGGACCGACTGGTTTCAATTCCAGGAACTCCACCTGATTTATTGAATCCACCAAAAGGAGATGCCTTTGCAGCACGTAATAAATTTGCCTTGGCAATTGATTTTGAAGAAGAACCTCCATACTTTGAAGTATCTCCAACACATTTTGCCAAAACTTGGCTTTTAGACCCACGAGCACCAAAAGTAACGCCTTCCGATAATATCTTGGCACGCTGGAAACGCTGGGAAGAATTGAAAGGGGATAAATGATGACAGAACCTAAAAAAGTAATTGAAATAAAAAACCTTGATTTGACTTTTAATAAAGGAAAGAAAGGGGCTAATAAGGCAATTAATAATGTTTCTTTAGATATTTATGAAGGAGAAACATTTGGTCTCGTTGGAGAATCTGGTTCTGGTAAAACGACGATTGGTCGAGCAATTCTTAAACTTTATGATAATTTCATTACTGGTGGAGAAATTCTCTTTGAAGGTAAAGATGTTCGTAATTTAAAAGGTTCGGAGTTGCGTGAGTATCGTTCAGAAGCACAAATGATTTTCCAAGATCCACAAGCTTCATTGAATGGACGGATGCGCGTTAAAGATATCGTTGCTGAAGGACTTGATGCTAATGGTTTAGTAAAAACAAAGGCTGAACGTGATGCTCGTGTATTGGAACTCTTACGTTTGGTTGGATTGAACGATGACCATTTGACACGTTATCCGCATGAGTTTTCTGGTGGACAGCGTCAACGGATTGGGATTGCACGTGCACTTGCCGTAAAACCTAAATTTGTCGTAGCTGATGAGCCTATCTCAGCACTTGATGTTTCAATTCAAGCTCAGGTTGTTAACTTGATGAGAGATATTCAAGCAAAAGAAAACTTGACTTACTTGTTTATCGCTCATGATTTGTCAATGGTTAAATATATTTCTGACCGAATTGGTGTCATGCACTGGGGGAAAATTTTGGAAGTTGGAACTTCTGACCAAGTTTACAATCATCCAATTCATCCTTATACTAAGAGTTTGCTGAGCTCAATTCCGTCACCAGACCCTATTTCTGAGCGGGAACGTACTCCAATTGTTTATGACCCAACGGCTGAATTGGATGGACAAGAACGTGAAATGCGGGAAATTACTCCAGGACATTTTGTTTTCTCAACAGAAGCAGAGGCAGAAATTTACAAGAAAAACGCTACTGTATAAATAAAAAATTTAATGATAAAACAATTAGTTTTGCTGATTGTTTTTTCTTTTGTTTAATTACCAATCGAATGAATTTTTTAACTCTTTAGTTTGTTGGTAAGATTTATAAAAATCAACTATAAAATCAGGGCAAATTTTGATATAATTAAAAGAACTATTTTTTTTTGAGGATTAACAAATGTAAAATAAATTAAAAATATAAATGAATAATTAAAGAAAAAGAGAGTATAAATGACTTTACAAGAAGAAATAAAAAAACGCCGGACTTTTGCCATCATCAGTCACCCGGATGCTGGTAAGACGACGATTACAGAACAATTATTGAAATTTGGGGGAGCCATTCGAGAAGCGGGGACTGTAAAAGCTCGTAAAACTGGTAATTTTGCTAAGTCAGACTGGATGGATATTGAAAAAGAACGTGGAATTTCTGTAACAAGTTCTGTCATGCAATTTGATTATGCAGGCAAGCGTGTTAATATCTTGGACACGCCTGGGCACGAAGATTTCTCAGAAGATACTTACCGAACATTGATGGCAGTTGATGCTGCGGTCATGGTTATTGACAGTGCTAAAGGGATTGAAGCACAAACGAAAAAACTTTTCCAAGTTGTAAAACGCAGAGGGATTCCGGTTTTCACTTTCATTAATAAACTTGACCGTGATGGACGTGAACCGCTTGATTTACTTTCTGAATTGGAAGAAATTCTTGGGATTGCTAGTGTACCAATGAATTGGCCAATCGGAATGGGGAAAAATTTCCAAGGTCTTTATGATTTTACGCATGGTCGTGTGGAAGTTTATCAACCTGAGGATGGCAAACGTTTTGTTGAATTTGATGAAAATGGGGAAGTGCCGGCTAGTCATCCTTTGACAAAAAATCCATTCTTTACTCAAGCTTTAGAAGATGCTGAATTACTTTTGGATGCAGGGAATCAATTTTCTGAGGAAGAAGTTGTTGCAGGGCAATTGACACCAGTTTTCTTTGGTTCGGCTTTAACTAGTTTTGGGGTAGAAACTTTCCTTGAAACATTTTTAGAATATGCCCCAGAGCCTCATTCACACAAAACGGTGGACGAAGAAGAAATTGAACCTTTAAATCCTGATTTTTCTGGTTTCATTTTCAAAATCCAAGCAAATATGGACCCACGTCACCGTGACCGAATTGCTTTTGTTCGGATTGTATCTGGTGAATTTGAACGAGGAATGGATGTTAATCTTATTCGGACGGGTAAGAAAGTGAAACTCTCAAATGTCACACAATTTATGGCTGAATCGCGAGAAAATGTTGAGAATGCTGTAGCTGGTGATATTATTGGGGTTTATGATACTGGAACTTATCAGGTTGGGGATACATTAACCACAGGTAAATTGAAAAAATCTTTTGAGCCATTGCCAACATTTACCCCAGAGCTCTTTATGCGTGTCCAAGCGAAAAATGTGATGAAACAAAAATCTTTCCAAAAAGGAATTGACCAATTGGTACAAGAAGGAGCCATTCAGCTCTACAAATCTTATACAACTGGTGATATTATGCTTGGTGCGGTTGGGCAACTTCAATTTGAAGTCTTTAAAGACCGGATGGAGCGTGAATATAATTCTGAAACAATCATGACACCAATGGGGACAAAAACGGTTCGTTGGATTAAAGAAGAAGATTTAGATGAAAAAATGTCTAGTTCACGTAATATTTTGGCACGAGATCGTTTTGACCATCCTTTATTCTTGTTTGAAAATGAATTTGCCATGCGTTGGTTTAAAGATAAATATCCAGATGTTGAATTAATGGAACAATTTTCAGTATAAAATTACTGACAGATATTTTATATAGTAGAAAAGCTTATATTCTTTAAAAAATATCATAAAAATTTACTGACAGCTTTGTCAGTATATTTTTTATGAAAATATTTTAAAAAAAGTAAAGGGCGTAAGCATTTTCAGTCAAAAAATTATGCTATAATAGATAAGTTACGTCAGGCGAGTCACATAAATTTCGCCTGTAGCAAGGGTTTCGTACCCTGTAATAAAAAGTTTGGCGTGGGAACACGCAGTAGAAATATAGGTAAAAAATGAAATTTAGTGAACTCGGCCTGTCAGAAGGAATCGTAAATACACTTACAGAGATTGGTTATGAACAACCAACACCAATCCAAGAACAAACAATTAAACTTGCACTTGAAGGGCGTGACGTTCTAGGTCAAGCGCAAACAGGAACTGGTAAAACAGCAGCATTTGGTCTTCCAACAATTGAAAAAATTGATGCTTCTAATCCAGCTATTCAAGCACTCGTTATTGCTCCAACCCGCGAACTTGCGGTTCAAGGACAAGAAGAACTTTTCCGTTTTGGTAAATCAAAAGGGCTTAAAGTTCGTACTGTTTTTGGTGGTTCAAGTATTGAAAAACAAATTAAAGGCCTTAAAGCTGGTGCACATATTGTTGTGGGAACACCAGGACGTTTGGTTGACTTGATTAAACGTAAAGCAATTAAATTGGATCAACTTGAAACTTTGATTCTTGATGAAGCTGATGAAATGTTGAACATGGGATTCTTGGAAGACATTCATTTCATCATTGAAAAAACACCAGAAGCTCGTCAAACATTGCTTTTCTCAGCAACAATGCCAAATGACATCAAAAAAATTGGTGTGAAATTCATGAAGAATCCTGAACACATCAAAATTGCAGCCAAAGAAATGACTGCTGACCGTATTGATCAATATTTTGTAAAAACAAAAGAATTTGAAAAATTTGATGTTTTGACTCGTTTGCTTGATGTTGAACGTCCAGAACTTGCAATTGTTTTTGGTCGTACAAAACGTCGTGTTGATGAATTGATTCGTGGTCTTAAATTGCGCGGTTACCGTGCTGAAGGAATGCACGGAGATTTGGACCAAAATAAACGTTTGGCTGTTTTGCGTGATTTCAAAGCAGGACATATTGACGTTTTGGTTGCAACTGACGTTGCTGCTCGTGGACTCGACGTGTCAGGAGTTACTCACGTTTATAACTACGACATTACTCAAGACCAAGAAAGCTATGTTCACCGTATCGGTCGTACCGGCCGTGCTGGTAAATCAGGACGTTCAGTAACATTTGTTTCATACAATGAAATGGGTTATCTTCGTGCCATTGAAAATATGACTAAAAAGCCAATGAAAGGCTTGAAACCACCTACAAAAGAAGAAGCTTACCAAGCGTCACTCTCAGTAGCTATGGATGATGTCCTTCGTGATTTGTCTGATGATTCAGCTAAAGCAAAATTGGCTAAATTTGACAAACAAGCAGCGAGCCTACTTGAAAAATTTGATGCTAAAGAATTGGTTGCTTTACTTCTTCAAGGTCGCGTAAAAGACCCTGATAATCAAGAAGAAGTTAAGATTACAGCTGAACGTCCATTGCCATATAATGGTGAAGGAAAAGGCTTCAAGAAAAAAGGTAAAGGTGGCGGCGGACGCTACAAAGGTCGTGGAAATGGCGACCGTGATGGCAACCGTGGCGGTTACCGTGGAAATCGTGATGGTAAAGATGGCGACCGCGGTGGAGATCGCAAACGCAACTGGAAAGACCGTGATGATAACCTTGGCGGTTACCGTGGAAAACGTGATGACCGTCGTTTTGACGATCGTAAACAAGGAGAAAAAACTCCTCGTAAACGTACCACAGGAACTGAAAAATCAGCTGGCTTCGTAATGCGTAGCCGTGGTGACAAATAAAAATAATCAAGAAATTTCGGTAAATAGAGGAATCATCAGTTAGCTGATGATTTTTTCTTTTTTCTTTTGTCAGCTGTCAGTAAATTTATTGTTTGAAAGTTAAACAATAAATCTGTCAGTAGTTTTTGAATACAAGATTATTCTGTCAGTAAATTTGCACTGAACATAATTGGATTTAACAAGCTGACGGAGATGACAAATGATTTTTAAAAACTCTGTCGCTTTCCGTCAGTTTAAAGCGATTGCTTAATGAGCTTTAAATCGGTGAATAAAGAATTTGTCAGCTTTACTGATGATTCTGTCAGTAATTTTCACAATCATTTTTTAGAATTTTACTTAAAAAGGACTGATTTTATGCTATAATAGCGCTATGACAAATAACAAATTTAAATCAGGATTTGTGGCGATTTTAGGTCGTCCAAATGTTGGAAAATCAACATTTATGAACCACGTGATGGGACAAAAAATTGCCATCATGTCAGATAAACCTCAAACAACAAGAAATAAAATTCAAGGAATTTATACTACAGAAAATGAACAAATTGTTTTCATTGATACGCCAGGTATTCACAAACCACACAATGCTTTAGGCGATTTCATGGTTCAATCTGCTTATTCGACTTTACGTGAATGTGATGTCGTTTTGTTCATGGTTGCGGCTGATGAACCACGTTCAACCGGTGAAAATATGATTATTGAGCGCTTGAAAAAGGCAGAAGTTCCTGTCATTTTGGTCGTCAATAAAATTGATAAAATTCATCCTGACCGTCTTTTTGAAATTGTAGCCGATTATACTTCACAAATGGAGTTTTCTGAAGTGGTTCCAATCTCAGCTAAACAAGGGAATAATACAGAAAGATTAATTGATACGCTCTCTGAAAAATTGGACGAGGGTCCTCAATATTTCCCAGAAGATCAAATCACTGACCATCCTGAGCGTTTTCTTGTTTCAGAAATGATTCGTGAAAAAATCTTATTATTAACTCGGGAAGAAGTTCCACATTCAATCGCAGTCACTACTGACCAAATGACTCGAGATGAAGAAACTGGAAAGATTCATATCATGGCAACAATTATTGTTGAACGCAAGAGCCAAAAAGGGATTATTCTTGGTAAAGGCGGCGATATGATTCGTAAAATCGGAAAAATGGCTCGTCGAGATATTGAAATTATGCTTGGGGATAAAGTTTATCTTGAAACTTGGGTCAAAATCAAAAATGACTGGCGCGACCGAAAAATGGATTTAGCTGACTTTGGCTACAATCGTGATGATTATATGTAATGAAAATAGCGAATTATCGCTATTTTTGTTTTATTATGAAATTTCCAGACAATTGTGATATAATATTGAAAATTATAATTATTATTGGGGGAAATTATGTGCGGTTTTTTATTTATGGAAACATCTGATTTAACGATAGAAGAGTTTAAAAGTAATTTGGAATTGATTGAGCATCGAGGACCAGATGACCAACAGCATGTTCGTGATACTTTGGGAAATGATTTTGGTTTTTGCCGACTTTCAATCATGGATTTATCAGACTTGGGACGTCAACCCTTTGGTTTAAATGGCAAAAGAGTTATGTGTAATGGTGAAATCTATAACTTTTTAAGTCTCCGTAAGTTCTTGGAAACAAAAGGTTATAAATTTACCGGAGATTCTGACTGTGAGGTTCTTTTACCACTTTTTGAAACTACTGGAATCGAAACAATGGTAAAAATGCTTGATGCTGAATTTGCTTTTGTCTTGGTTGATGAAAACACTGCTGAAATTTTTGCCGCTCGTGACCCATTTGGGATTCGTCCACTTTTTTATGGTTATAATAAAGTAACTGGCAAAATTTCGTTTTCATCCGAAGCCAAAGCACTAATTTCAACATGTAATGATGTGACACCATTTCCTCCAGGTTACTACTATGCCAATGGTGAATTTCATGTTTTTAATGACATTGCTGAGGTTTCAACAATTGTTGAAGAACCTTTGGCTGAAATTTCAGGACATATTCGTCGCAAATTGGAACGTGCAGTCAAAAAACGTCTTCATGCAGATGCTCCAATGGGCTATCTCTTGTCAGGTGGTTTAGATTCATCATTGGTTTGTGCGATTGCAGCTAAGGAATTAGAAAGTCCAATCAAAACCTTTGCTATTGGAATGGAAACCGATCCGATTGATTTGAAATATGCTCGTGAAGTGGCAGATTTCTTACGAACTGACCATACCGAAATTCTGATGACAAAAGAAGATGTACTTTCAGCAGTCCGTGAAGTGATTTGGCACTTAGAAACATGGGATATCACAACTATTCGGGCTTCTATTGGGATGTATTTAATCTGTAAATATATTCATGAGAATACAGAACTGAAAGTTTTGATGACTGGTGAAGTTTCTGATGAAATGTTTGGTTATAAATATACTGACTTTGCTCCATCAGCGGGTGCCTTTCAAAAAGAAGCTCAAAAACGAGTGCATGAACTTTATATGTATGACGTCCTGCGGGCTGACCGCTGTTTAGCGGCTCATTCTCTTGAAGCGCGTGTTCCTTTTGCTGATTTGGATTTTGCGGCCTATGTCATGTCTATTAATCCCAGCAGAAAATTGAATACTTATGGCAAAGGGAAATATCTCTTGCGTCATGCTTTTGAAGGGACTGAACTATTGCCAGATGAGATTTTATTCAGAGAAAAAGCTGCTTTTTCTGACGCTGTTGGTCACTCAATGGTTGACTATTTAAAAGAATTTGCTGACGAAAAATATTCTGATGAAGACTTAGCAAAGGCCAGTGAAAAGTATCCAAAACATACACCATTTACCAAAGAATCATTGATGTATCGTGAGATTTTTGAAGAATTTTATCCAGGATATGAAGATTGGATTCTTGATTTTTGGATGCCAAATCGCGATTGGGTTGGGGCAGAAGTTACTGACCCATCAGCTCGCGTCTTATCAAATTATGGTGATTCTGGAAAATAAATTTTGAAATCTTTATCATAAAAAAATGAATGAGAAATGTTAAAATAGTCACTGATGAAACTTATCTAATGATAATTGTCAGTGATTTTTTTATATTTAAATTTAATTTAGAATACAAAAGAAAGTTGTCAGTAAAAAATGAATTAAAATTTACTGACAGACTTGTTAGTAAATTTTTTGATGTGAGGGAAAAATGCCAGAGTTACCAGAAGTTGAAACAGTGAGAAGAGATCTTGAAAAAAGAATTGTTGGACAAAAAATTGTATCTATAGAAGCCACTTATCCAAGAATGGTTTTAACTGGTTTTGAGCAATTGAAAAAAGAATTGACAGGAAAAACCATTCATGGCATTTCACGTCGCGGAAAATATTTAATTTTTGAAATTGGCGAGAAAGATCGTTTGATTTCTCATCTGCGGATGGAAGGAAAATATCGACTTGCAAGTCTCAATGTTCCAATGGAAAAACATGACCATTTAGCCCTTAAATTTACTGACGAACAATTAATTTATGCTGACGTAAGAAAATTTGGGACTTGGGAACTGATTTCTACTGACCAAGTCCTTCCATATTTTTTGAAGAAAAACATTGGTCCGGAGCCAACTTATGAAACTTTTGATGAACAGATTTTCCGAGAAAAATTGCAGAAATCGACAAAGAAAATTAAACCTTTTCTACTTGAACAAACATTAGTGGCTGGACTTGGAAATATTTACGTTGATGAAGTGCTCTGGCTAGCAAAGATTCATCCAGAAAAAGTGGCAAATCAACTGACAGAAAGTTCTATTCATCTTTTACATGATTCTATCATTGAAATTTTGCAAAAAGCAATTAAATTAGGCGGCTCAAGCATCAGAACTTATAGTGCCTTAGGTTCAACAGGAAAAATGCAGGACGAATTACGAGTGTATGGAAAAACAGGGGAAAAATGTGTGCGTTGTGGCAATGAAATTCAAAAAATAAAAGTGGCTGGTCGGGGGACCCACTTTTGCCCATTCTGTCAGCAAAAATAATGACTTGATTTTTACTGACAGCTTTTAAAAATTAATTTAAAAAACTCAGTGACAAAGTTAATAAAAAAACGTATAGATAGAATATAGGGGCTTATAAAAAATCCTGAAAAATGCTATAATTAAACAATAAATAAAGAATAACGGAGATAAAATTTGGCAACAAAGAAAAAAACAAATTTTGATGATATTACCAAAAAATATGGCGCTGAACGTGACAAAGCTTTGGCAGATGCACTTGCTCTGATTGAAAAAGACTTTGGGAAAGGTTCACTTATGCGACTTGGCGAAGCAGCCAACCAGAAAGTGTCAGTAGTAAGTTCAGGCTCACTTGCACTTGATATTGCGCTTGGTGCAGGTGGATATCCTAAAGGACGTATCGTTGAAATCTACGGACCAGAATCTTCTGGTAAAACAACAGTCGCTCTTCATGCCGTTGCAGCGGTTCAAAAAGAAGGTGGAATTGCAGCCTTTATCGATGCTGAAAATGCGCTTGACCCAGAATATGCAAAAGCGCTCGGTGTCAATATCGATGAACTTTTACTTTCACAACCAGACTATGGTGAACAAGGGCTTCAAATTGCTGAAAAATTGATTACATCTGGTGCAGTTGACTTAGTTGTTATTGACTCAGTTGCAGCTTTGGTACCTAAAGCCGAAATTGATGGTGAAATTGGTGACAGTTCAGTTGGGCTTCAAGCTCGTATGATGTCACAAGCCATGCGTAAACTTGCAGGACATATTAATAAAACAAAAACAACAGCTATTTTCATCAACCAATTGCGTGAAAAAGTTGGGGTTATGTTTGGTTCGCCAGAAACAACACCTGGTGGTCGTGCATTGAAATTCTACGCTTCTGTACGTCTTGATGTACGTGGTTCAACAAAAATCGAAGAAGGTTCTGGAGATAACAAGACCCAAATCGGTAAAATCACAAAAATCAAAGTCGTTAAAAATAAAGTGGCTCCACCATTCAAGGTTGCTCTCGTAGATATCATGTTTGGTGAAGGAATTTCAAGAACCGGTGAACTTTTAAACATTGCTGTTGATGAAGGAATCATCAAAAAATCAGGCGCTTGGTTTGCTTACAATGACGAAAAAATTGGTCAAGGAGCAGAAAAAGCGAAGAACTATCTCAAAGAACATCAAGAAATCTTTGATGAAATTGACCATAAAGTTCGTACCGCACACGGTCTTCTTGATGAAGCAGAAGTAGCAGAAACTACAGAAGATACTTCAACAAAAGCTAAGGCAACTAAAGCTAAAAAAGAAGAAAAAGTAGTCGAAACTGAAGAAATTGAACTCGAACTTGAAGATTAAAAAAACAGCTGATTATTCAGCTGTTTTTATTTTTTTAAAGAAAGTAAATAGTCCAAAAATAAGAACCCAAATCACAGAACCAATGGCCGGAACAATTGTATCTTTAAAGCAGAATAGTGAAATAAAGATTAAGACAAATCCAGCAATGGCTAATGGAATAAAGATGTGGGCTGCAGGTAAAACAAACCCTTTAGGATCAAAATCGCTTGATTTCCGATATTTAAGATAAGTAATTAAGGTCATCAGATAAACCACTAGAAAAAGATTGGTTGCGACACTTGTAATAAAGACAAAAGAATTAGAAATCGCAGGAATCATCGAGATGAATGGAGTAAATAGAATTAATAATGAGGTGAAAAGTAAAGCATTTACTGGTACACCAGCTTTTGAAAATTTAGTAAATGGTTTAAGTATTTTATCATTATTGAGTTTTGATAAAGAATAAAGATTACGAGTGATTGAAAAGAGGGCAGAGTTTAAAGCCGAAGCAGCAGAAGTTAGTACGACAAAGTTCACTAAAGCCGCTGCCCACTTAATTCCAATGAGTTGGAAAATGGTAACAAATGGTGATTTATCAGCCGGAATATCGCGCCATTGGTAGATACTCATAATTGCCAACAGTGCCCCAACATAAAAGAGGACAATCCGAATTGGAATTTGGTTAATCGCTTTTTTCAAAGTTGGTCTAGGATTATCTGTTTCTGCTGCAGTCATTCCGATGAATTCCATCGAAACAAAAGCAAACATGACCATCTGGAAGCTTTCAAAGAAATTAGAAAGCCCATTTGGGAAGAACTCGAAGCCTTTGGTGATATTAGTTACACTTACAGTATCAGTTCCTGTATGATAATGACTAAAAATGAGGATTATTGCCGTTAAAATCAAACCAATAATCGCCACAATTTTAATCATCCCAAACCAAAATTCGGTTTCTCCAAAAAATTTTGGATTTAAAGTATTCAATAAAGTTAGAAGAACTAATACAAAGACTTCTGTCATCCAAATTGGTAAATCCGGCAACCAAAAATTAATATAAGTCCCAATAGCAATTAGCTCAGCCATAGCTACAAAAACAACAACCAGTAAATAAGACCACTGAATAAAGTAACCAGGTTTTTCACCGAGATAACGTGACACAAAATTTAAAAAGGAATGTTGATTGGGATCTTGGTAAAGCATCTCCCCGATAGCTCTTAGGAGAATATACATAAGCGCACCGATTATTAAATAAACAAAAATAATTGATGGGCCGGTGAGGTGAATCGATTTTCCGGCACCGAGGAATAATCCCGTACCAATTGTTCCAGCAATGGCAATAAGTTGAATATGCCTATTTTTTAAACCACGTTGTGAGGGCTTATTTTCTTCATTTTGATTTGTATTCATAATATTATATTATACGCTTTTTCATTTAGTTTTTCAGAAGTCACTCTGTCTAGGAAAAGATGACTCGCTTAGATTTTTTTATAGTGCGAGTAGAGTCCAAAGAAAATTGTCCAGACAATTGCTCCCAAGGCCGGATAAAAGGTATCAGCATTGAAAAACAAAGAAGCAAAGACAATTGCAAAGATAGCTACGATAAAGGGAACGGTAATTTGAGGTTTTGGTGTCAAGAAACCTTTAGGATTGTAATCTTCAGATTTGCGATATTGCCAATAAGTGTAGAGGGTAATAAAGTAAACCACTAAAAATAAATTAGTCGTACAAGAGGCTGCAAAATCGAAAGCATTTTTTATCTGAGGAATAAGAGTCAGGACAGGAGCCAAAAGCGAGAGAGCAGTTGCCATATAAAGGGCATTGATAGGAATTCCCGCCTTAGAAAGTTTTGTAAAAGGAGTTAATCTTCCTTTGTCATGCTGTTGAGCAAGTGAGTACATATTTCGTGTTGCTGAAAATAATGAACTATTAAGCGCTGAAGCAGCAGAAGTCAGGACAACAAAGTTAATGAGCGCCGCTGCCCATTTGATTCCAATAAGTTGAAAAACCATAACAAATGGAGATTTATCAGCCGGAATGTAGTGCCAGTTGAAAATAGCCATAATAGCCAAAAGTGCTCCAACATAGAAAAGTAAAATACGTACTGGAATTTGATTAATTGCTTTTGGTAAACTCTTTTTAGGATTAACTGTTTCTGCCGCAGTCATTCCAATAAATTCCATAGAAGTAAAGGCAAACATAACCATTTGTAAGGCACCAACAAAGTTCCAAGCACCGTGTGGGAAGAGTTGAAAGCCATCAAAAATGTTGCTTAGTGAAGCAGAGTCATGAACGGTTTTTCCGCTTAAAACAGTGCTATAGTGAAAATTACCAGCTACTAAAATAATCGCAGTGACAATCATTCCAATGATTGCTGCTACTTTAATCATCGCAAACCAAAATTCAGTTTCACCAAAAAAGCGAGAATTTAAAGTATTAAGTCCAAAAAGAAGAGCTAGCATGACAATTTCAATCAACCAAAGTGGAACCTGAGGAAGCCAAAATTGAATATAAGTTCCGATTGCTGTCAATTCAGAGATACAAACAAAAACAATAACTAACCAATAAGACCACTGAGTGAAGTAACCTGTCCTGACGCCTGAATATTTTGTGACAAAATTTAAAAATGAATGCTGACTAGGGTCGTTGTAAAGCATTTCTCCGATTGTTCTTAAGAAAAAGAACATCGCAATCCCAATAAGAATATAAGCAAAGATAACGCTTGGACCAGTCATTTGAATGGTTTTCCCAGCTCCTAGAAAAAGTCCGGTACCAATCGTTCCAGCAATAGCAATAAGTTGAATATGTCGGTTCTGTAAGCCCCGTTGAGCTTCATGTTTCTCTTGAAGATTTTCCAAAAGTTTTCCTCCCTTAAATTATCAGATAATTCCAATAATGTGTTAATTATTATACCAAATTAATAAATTTGTATCAAGAGTCATATTCTTTTTTGCTAAAAATAACAGTAAAGTGTATCATTTGATATTTATGATATAATAAAAATATGTTAATAATCGACCAAAATCTATTAGAAATAGATAATTTGTTGGAAAAGATAATGGACGAGTTTTTGAAATTTCCAGAAGTTGAAGCTTATCAGAAAGCTAAAGCTGATTTTATGGCAGATGAAAATTTACAAAGTCAGCTTAAAACTTTACAGGATAATTCTGAATATATCGCTTTTCGCCCAGAGCTAAGAGCGCTTCAGCATGAAATAAATTTGAATGAGAAGGTTTATGCCTTTCGTTTGGCAGAAAATGACCTTCAACAAATTTTGACAGCTTTGACTAAGAAAATTACAAATAGTATTTCGGAACAGATTTATGTTGATGAGAATTTACCGTTGAAAGGATGGCAACATGGACGACATCATGGAAAGCATTGAGAAAAAAGAAATTCGCCCCCTTTTTATAAAGGAGCGAATCGCAGTTTATGTTTATTGCTATTCATATAAAGGAACAAGACAATTAAGTAAATTTGGAGATGTGGTTTATACAAGCCAAAAATCAAATTATAGTTTACTCTATGTCAATAATGAAAATCTTTCAGATTTATTGAGTAAATTAAAAGATTTGAAATTTGTTAAAAAGGTACGTGTGGGTCATATTAAAGAACTTGACCAAAACTTTTCTGAAGCTTTTGCTCAAACTAATCTTGCCGTTAAAGAGGAAATTGAGCGCTTGTAAGTAAGGGAATAAAAGTGAGCTCACGTGTCAATAATGTAATTGGTATTGTGTATTATTTGAGTGAGCAGACTTTTTTTGTTAATATAGTAAAAAAAGAGAGGAGACTTGGTAGAGTAATACTGCTTCATTAGATGAAGTCTGGAATTTGTAAAAAAGTTGTATTCTATAGATTCTGATTATCACTTCTTCTCAACCATGAAACGATACCCAAAACCAAGGAAGAAAAACTATGTTGGAGACTCATTATTACTTCACTCCCATTTTAGACCATTTAGAACCATTTGATCATAATGATTGGCATTTATATCCGATTGTCACTTTACCTGCGGCTAAGCAACTACGGGATGCAGAAGATTTGCCTAAAAATATTGTTTCGTTAAATGCTTGTTATGACCGTTTGCGAAAAGTATCACTTGATTATCTAACTGTAAATCTTTACGGACGAAAACAAGGAAGAGCTTTTCTCTTATTATTGCAGGATGTTTTAGAAGAAACGACGATTTTAGATTATACAGTTCAAGTTCGTCAGCAGATTTTGAAAGAAATTGGCGTGTCTACTCTGAATTTTATGGAGTATCGTTCTTTTGCTAAAAGACATCTCGCTTTAATGTTAAAAGATTTTAGAAAAAATGATTTTCAAGCCTCTCCAGCAAGTCTGATTATGACTAATGAGGAATGTTTGAAAATTGAAGATTGTCCTCATGCCCTCTTACAACAATACTTAGAACAAATTGAAAAAACTGCCTGATGCTTGTCAGACATTTTTTTTATAAAAAAATACTGACAGGATTCTGTCAGTAAAATTTTAAAAATTATTTTCGTAAATGTCTTAAACAGTCTAAAAAACGAACAACTTTGGATTTTGAAAAACGATATTCAACTCGATTTTTATCTAAAAAGTCAAAAAAGTCTTTTTTCCCTTGTTTGCTGTCATCTACTTCAAGCTCAAGCTCATAATCAGTATGCCCTAGATAATCATTCTTGTCTAATGCAGCAAGCCCAATTGGAAGATGTTGCTCATAACGAATCGTCGTCAGACTTCCAATTAAAGTGATTTCCTCAAGATTAATATCTCGTGCAGTTAGTAACTCACAGATTTCACTTAAATCAGTCTCTCCACAGACAATATTTCGCTCGCCAAGGAGTTGTTGAGCTTCTTCAAGACTGAGATCAATATTATATTCAATATTTCCAACTTCTTGCGGAACTTTTAAAGTCATTTCTGCGGACTTATCAAAAGTTCTAATACGCAAAGCCAATTTTTTCTTGCGTAATTTAAAATCTTTTGAATCTAAGTAGTGGTTAGTTTGCCTAACAGGGGTTACGTGAGTAAAGAGTTTTTTGAGCTGGTCATACTCAGCCAGCGACAATAGCGACTTATACTCAATCTCCAAATTCGTACTCATTAATTAATTTTTAAGATAATTTTCTAAAGAAAATATCTTTCCTTTCAGTTGGGTTAAACGATATATTAATTAAAAGTATATCAAAAGGCTGACTATAAGTAAAGTTGCGCCCTAAGTTGAAGAAAGAGAAAAGCTGGCTCAAAGCAGAGAAACAAAGGGAAGTTTTAAAAATGAAGGAGACTAGACAAGGACTGAAAATATGATAGAATTAAGGCTATGGAAAAAGTAGAAGAGAAATATCATTTAAAAGATTTTTGGGATTTTGGTTTGAAACAATTTCGGTCAGCAATTTTTGGAATTACCATTATTCTGTCATTAATTGTGACTACCTTCATCAAAATTCCACATCTTGCACGTTATGACACTTTATTGATTTGTGTCATCGTCATTCAAATGATACTTTTGGTCAGCAAATATGAGCGAGCTTATGATTTAATTCCAATCATGGTCTTCCATGTTTTGGGAATGATTTTAGAAATATTTAAAGTAAAGCATGGGAGTTGGTCCTATCCAGATGCCGGCTTATTTAAAATTATGGATGTTCCCTTATACAGAGCTTTTATGTACTCGGCAATTGGTTCTTATATTGTTCGGGCAATAAAAGAGTTTGATTTAGAAGCAATCAATTGGCCGCATTGGTTGATGTCCATTGGTATTTCTGTTCTTATTTATTTTGCAGAGAATATTGGTTCTTATTTTAGTGCTTGGACTTATTCTTATCAGTTAAAAGCTTGGCAATTTGTTGATTTAGGTAAAATATCTTCATGGACTTTATTGATTATCGTTTCAATCATTATTGTTATTGAACTACAGAGATATTTTTCAAAAAAGATAAAAGTAAAAAATATAATTAAGAACTAAAAAGGGCAAAATGATTGCTCTTTTTTTATTGAAATTTAAAGCATTTAAGTAGCAATAATGTGAATAAAGCAAACTTATGTTAAAATATTAGATGTGATTCTAATAAATATAGAAGTCAGAAATCGTTTAGGATTTAAATACTCAAAAAAGGAGTATGTGAGAGCAATAGCTTTTGCAAAGTGAAAAAATGTTTAATTGGGAAGAATTCTTGGACCCTTATGTCCAAACAGTTGGTGAGCTAAAAATAAAATTTCGGGGCGTTCGTAAGCAATATTTGAAGAAAGGACTTTATTCTCCGATTGAATTTGTTACGGGGCGTGTGAAACGTCGAGAATCAATCAGAAATAAGGCCAAACTTCGTGGTTACACACGAGAAAACTTAGCTGAAATGGAAGATATTGCTGGTGTTCGAGTGATGGTCCAATTTGTTGATGATGTTTGGGATGTGTTGGAGCTTTTGCGTAAACGCAAAGATTTTAAAATTATTGAAGAACGTGATTATATTAATAACCAAAAAGCTTCTGGTTACCGTTCTTATCATGTAATTGTTGAATATCCAATTGATACAATTGATGGTTTCCAAATTGTCAATGCTGAAATTCAAATTAGAACTTTAGCCATGAATTTTTGGGCAACAATTGAACACTCCCTTAATTACAAGTACGGGGGCTTGATTCCTGAGGATGTCAAGGCAAGATTGACTAATGCAGCGCGTGAAGCTGCTCAACTTGATTTGGAAATGGGCGAAATCCGTGAGGATATTCAAGAAGCACAGTTACTTTTTGATAGTCCTCAGCAAAAACAAGACTTTAAAAAAGAAAATGGTGAAGAAAATGAACTTTGGTAAAAAAGTCTGGCTTATTGGAAATTCGAGTGAAAAATCCAAAAAAACGCTCAATAAATTGAGCAAGATTTTGAAAGCTGAACATTTCGTTTTTGATGATATTAATCCTGAAATTGTGATTTCAGTTGGAGGAGATGGGACGCTTTTAAGAGCAATGCACATGTACGAATATCAGCTAGATCGTGTGCGATTTTTGGGTGTTCATACGGGGCATTTGGGCTTTTATACTGATTTTACTGACGAAGATTTGTTTGAAGTCGTAGAGGCTCTTTATGATGAAAATCCAGCTCAAGCGATTCACTATCCACTCATTCGTGTTCAAGTTAGTTTTACTGACGGATATCAAATTGTACGACATGTTCTCAATGAAGCAACGATTCGACGTGCAAGTAAAACGATGGTTGGGGATGTTAGAATTTCTGATTATCTTTTTGAACGTTTTCGTGGGGACGGCTTGTCAATTTCAACTCCAACAGGTTCAACGGCTTATAATAAATCAATTGGAGGAGCCGTTGTTCATCCGCGGGTAAAAGCAATGCAAGTTGCTGAAATTGCAAGTTTGAACAATGTCGTTTATCGAACATTAGGTTCACCAATGATTGTAGCTGAGAAAGATACAATTACCGTTTGTCCTGCGCCAGAGGATGATTATAGTTTGACTTTTGATCAGTTGACTTTTGAATACAAAAATATCAAATCAATTGAGTTTTCTTTGGATGGAACAACGATTTCTTTTGCAAATTGTGCTCACACACCATTTTGGGAACGGGTCAGTAAGTCCTTTATTGGGGAGGTTGAGTAATGCAGTTTGCTTTTAGAAACGAGATTGAAGGAAGCATGGTTAAATCAATGCTAATCCGTCACGGTATTTCTAGGAGATTGCTGACAAAAGTAAAATTTGATGGTGGAAAAATAACAGTTAATGGTCAGGAAAAAAATGCCATTTATCGTCTGGAAAAGGATGATTTGGTGACGGTCACAGTCCCAGATGAGCCAGATAATGAAAAGTTAATTCCTGATGATTTTCCACTCAATGTCCTATTTGAAGATGACCACTATTTAGTGGTTGAAAAGCCAGCAGGCAAGCCATCAATTACAGGGTCCTTGCATCCGACTGGTGCCATGTCAAATGCTGTCAAAGGATATATTAGTCAAAAAAATTATGCTAATCAAACGGTGCATATTATCACTAGACTAGACCGTGATACCAGTGGAATCATGTTTTTAGCTAAACATCGTTATGCACATGCTTTAATGAATCAACATAAATTTCGCGACACGATGGAAAAACGCTATTTTGCTATTGTAAATGACCAAGATTTGCCAGATTCTGGTCGAATTGATTTACCAATTGGACGTCGTGATGATTCGATTATTCAAAGGCAAGTTCGCTTTGATGAAAAAGCAAAAGATGCCCTGACTTCTTACGTTGTTGCTGAGCGAAAAAATGATTTAGCCCTTCTTGATATTATTTTGCATACAGGCAGAACTCACCAAATTCGTGTTCATTTTTCTCATTTGGGTTATCCTTTAATTGGTGATGATTTATACGGTGGAAATCATGATTTGATTTCACGTCAAGCCCTTCACAGTCACCATTTACAGTTCTTAAATCCTTTTACTGACGAAATGGTTCATGTTGAATTAGACATGCCAGAAGATATGAAAAACTTATTGAAATAAAAAAGTTACTGACAGATTTTCTGTCAGTAACTTTTTATTTATTAAAATTTCCAGTTTTTAAGAATTTTAACAGATTTAATTTTTACAGGGTCAACAGGAGATGAAGCTTCGCCAGAACCACTTGATGTAACCTCGGCTTTCGCGATTTTATCAACGACATCCATTCCTGAAATAACTTGACCAAAGACAGTGTAACTTCCGTCTAAACTTGGGTATCCCCCTTTTTTATAAGCATCAATTATTTTTTGAGGATATTTAGTCTTGTCTTGAATTTGACTGGTCATATCTTGGGAATTTTGCACAATGAAAAATTGTGAACTGCTAGAGCTTGCTTGGCCAGTATTTGCTAAAGCAAGTGCGCCGCGGATATTGTACAGTTGATTAGAAATTTCAGTATCAAATGTTTTCCCACCAAAAATTGAAGCAGTACCAGTTCCTTGATTAGAAGGGTCACCAGATTGAATCATGAAATCTTTGATGACACGGAAGAATTCATTATTTTTGTAGTAACCATTTTTGGCAAGAACAAGGAAATTTTGAACCGCATTAGGGGCCAATTTAGGGAAAAGTTTAATATTGATATTTCCAGCAGTCGTTTTAATTTCGACCTCAGCTTCATCCTCAGCAACAGTTGTAGAAAGTTGTGGCAAAGTCAAATCATTAAGGGCAGTTGTAGAATTTTTTACTGCATCATGTAATTTATAATTTGTTGGATAATCAACTTTTTGGCTTGAAGAAGTGCTTGTACTACTTGCTGTATTATCAGTTGTTTTTGGACGATTTGCAAAGAAAACAAGGAGTCCAACGACAATAACTAAGACAATCCCAAAGATTGTAAAAAGAATTGTATTATTTTTTTTATTCGTATTCATAGGAATATTTTAACATAAAAATGAGTAATTATAAATTTTTATCAAATTAATTCTTGCAATTTCTAAAAAAAAGGTATAGAATATAGAAAAATCACGAAAGGAGAATCACGAAATGAATAACTTCTCATTACGCCATCATCATTTGCATAGATAAGAGTTGTGTCATACAGTAGGTATAGATACAGCTTTAGAGTACGCTCAAGTATCTATGCCGGTGATTCTCAAGAGACCGGTTGTAAAGACAACTGGTCTTTTTATTTGTTCGTGCTCTGGTTTGTAGAAAAAAATAAGAGATTAGAAAGCAAAGATTATGGAAAATCAAAATCAGGTCAAGCGCAACCTTAAACAGCGCCACATCACCATGATTGCATTGGGTGGTACAATTGGAACAGGTTTATTTTTAACTTCAGGAGCAACAATTAGTCAAGCAGGTCCCTGGGGCGCAGTTCTTGCTTATTGTTTTATTGGTATTATGGTTTACTTCGTAATGACTTCCTTAGGTGAGATGGCGACATATTTGCCTAACTCAGGTTCATTCTCCGATTATGGCGGTCGTTATGTTGATCCTGCTTTTGGCTTTGCATTAGGGTGGAACTATTGGCTCAATGGAGCGATTACCATTGCCGTGGATTTAACGACAGCAGGATTGATTACGCAGTTTTGGTTCCCGCACCTTCCGTCTTGGATATTTTCAGGAATTGCGACGGTCTTAATTTTTATTATTAATGTTATGGCGGTTGGAGCA
>ENA-OPDJ01000057-OPDJ01000057.1-human-gut-metagenome-genome-assembly--contig:-NODE-57-length-98546-cov-8.753155_pt1 | contig 98546 bp, 58 predicted proteins | sample MGYA00241621_ERZ501505 | MGnify/ENA primary metagenome ERZ501505 (study PRJEB25962, sample SAMEA2042624) | human gut metagenome | biome: human gut; feature: human-associated habitat; material: faeces... | reverse complement strand
GTACCAGTGATACGACGCGGAAGAATCTTACCCTGTTCGTTCAGGAATTTCTTCAGGAATTCAGGATCTTTGTAATCGATGTACTTGATACCGCTCTTTTTGAAACGGCAGTATTTTTTCTTCTTAACGTCTACTGAGGGCGGAGTTAAATATCTGATTTCTGATTGAACTTGTTGTGCCATGATTAATCCTCCTTTTTAGTTGATTTAACACTTCTTCTCTTCGCAGCATATTCAGCAGCGTACTTGTCTTGCTTGAAAGTCAAGAAACGGATAACGCGCTCGTCACGACGGAAGTTTATTTCCAATTTCTCAATGACAGTAGGTTCTGCATTGAACTCAATCAGCTGATAGAAACCGGTTGACTTCTTCTGGATAGGATATGCCAGCTTCTTCAGTCCCCAGTTTTCTTCATTTACAATCTCAGCACCTTCAGCAGTAAGGATGCCTTTGAATTTTTCTACCGCTTCCTTCATCTGAACATCAGACAAAACGGGAGTCAAAATGAAAACGGTTTCGTATTGATTCATACTCGTTTAATTAAATAAATAAATTATTCGTTTTAAAAATGCGGTGCAAAGGTAGACATTTTATTTTGAACTACAAACATTTAATGTTTTTTTGTGTAGGGATATAGGAATTGTCTTCGGCTTGCACTATCTTTGCAAAGTTGTTTAAACAATAATTTCATGATAGAGCAATTCAACTTTGATATCCGCCTTATCTTTGCCATACTGAACGGTAAAGTGTCGGCTGCCATTAACCGAAAGCTGTCCCGCAACTTCCGCCAGAACGGTTTGGAGATTACTCCGGAACAGTGGACCGTCCTCATCTTCTTATGGGAAAAGGACGGGGTGACGCAACAAGAGTTGTGTAATGCAACTTTCAAAGACAAGCCCAGCATGACGCGCTTGATAGACAATATGGAGCGTCAGCATCTCGTCGTGCGCATATCGGACAAGAAAGACCGCCGAACCAATCTGATACATCTGACCAAGGACGGCAAGGAGCTGGAAGAACGCGCGCGCGTCATTGCCAACCAGACCCTCAAAGAAGCCTTGAAAGGCATCACCATCGAAGAGCTCAGTGTGAGCCAGGAGGTGCTGAGGAAGATTTTCTTCAATACGAAGGACTAAGATATAGGGATTAGGGGTTAAGGATTAGAGATTAAGGGAGGAGAAAACAAGGGGATGAAGCGTCATTTTTCATTCCTCATCTTCCATTCTTTATTAAAATATGGATTTTTTGCAAAAATAATTTCGCTTGTTAAAGAATTATGCTTTTCTTTGTGACAAGAATACGAAAGAATATAATAATCTAATTAAAATACACACACATGAAAGGCTTATTAAAAAATCTGGGATTGATATTAGTCGTAATAGGAGCTGTAATCCTGGTTGCATGTTCTTTTACCGGCAATGTTAACAACAATGCCATCTTGGGCAGTTCTGCCGTTTTGGTTGTAGTGGGATTGATTTCCTACATTGTCATCAACAAGAGAATTGTCGACTAATATCAAAAGAAAAGAAATAAAGAAGGCGGTTAGCATATACATGCAAACCGCCTTTTTTATTTTCTCTCCCCCAGAGGAGCCGAGTCTCATCAAGACTCAGCTTCCGGAGTAATCAGTTTATATCCTTTTCCGTGAATGTTGATGATTTCAATCGAATCATCTTCTTTCAGGTGCTTACGCAGCTTTGTGATATATACATCCATACTACGTGCATTGAAATAGTTGTCATCAATCCAAATAGTCTTCAACGCAAAGTCACGCTGCAGAATTTCGTTGGCATGTGCACAAAGCAAGCCCAGCAGTTCGGATTCTTTGGTGGTCAGTTTAGTCTGCTTCTCGGCAGTCGCCAGAATCTGTTTCTGCGTGTCGAATGTAAACTTACCAATCTTATAGATGTTGCTCTCCTTGTTCTTCTTTCCGCGAACACGTCTCAGGATAGCTTCAATTCTGAAAGTCAGCTCTTCCATACTGAAGGGCTTGGTGATGTAGTCATCGGCACCAATCTTGAAACCTTCCAGAATATCTTCCTTCAATGTTTTTGCCGTCAAGAAGATAATAGGTATTTCGGCATTGGCCGCACGCACTTCTTGTGCCAGTGTGAATCCGTCTTTCTTCGGCATCATCACATCAAACACACACAAGTCATATTTATTCTTCAGGAAAGCCTTGTATCCTGCTTCTCCATCGGGATATAACTCGGCAGCGTAACCTTTTGCCTGTAAATATTCTCTTAAAAGCATGCCAAGATTTTCATCATCTTCGCACAATAAAATACGCAGTTTCTCGTCCATATCAATCAATTTTTTAATAAAGGTAATGCAATAATAAATTTAGTTCCTACGTTCAGTTCACTTTCTGCCCGGATAGTTCCCTTATGATCCATGATAATCTTCTTCACATAAGCCAGTCCCAAGCCGAAGCCTTTCACATCGTGCAGATTACCTGTATGCACGCGATAGAACTTCTCGAATATCTTTTTCAAATTCTCCTTCTTGATGCCGATGCCGTTATCTTGGATGGAAATCATCAGTTTGCCAGGCTCATTCCAAGTCTTCACCGTCAGTTGCAGATCCGCATCCGGACGTTTATACTTCACTGCATTATCCATGAGATTGAAAATCACATTGGTGATATGCATCTCATCGGCAAAAATGGCAGAGTTGGTAGCTTTAAGCTCCGATTCAATCTTTCCATTATAACGCTCCACTTTCAGTGTAAACGTGTTGATAACACCCGCTATCAGCTCGTTGGCATCCAGTTCCTTATTCTTCAAAGTAGCCTTCTGACGGTCAAACATCGACATCTGAAGCACTTTTTCTACCTGGAACCTCAAACGCTTCGTTTCATCGTTGATGACACCCGATATATGCTGGAACATAGTCGGAGACTTGCCCACAGCCGGGTCTTTCAACATCTGTGCCGCCAGAGAAATCGTCGATATCGGCGTCTTGAACTCGTGCGTCATATTGTTGATGAAATCATTCTTCATCTCCGTCAGCTTCTTCTGGCGGAATACGATGTAAATCGTAAAGATGAACGTCACCAGCAGTACAAAAGTAAATATCATCGACGGTATCATAAACCTGACCGAATCGAAGATATAATCCTTCTTTCCCGGAAAATGTATCTTGACGATACTCATACGGGCTGGTGGGTCATTCAAAAACAATGGCTGCGAATAAGAGCTTTCACTCCCTGCATCGCTATAATCCGCACAACGGTATACCTCCCGACCTTCCCGGTCTATCACCTTGAAGTGATAATCCATATCACCGAGACCATTCTCTATCAGACCTGCTTTTAGATACTGGTCCAGACTTTTGAAATTAACACGCTCCTCAATCGGCTTGTCGCTGGCATTGTATACCATCTGCAACACCACCTCGTCTACCAATGCACGCTGGTAAAGATAGCGGTTTTTAAGCATCTCTATCTGCGAGCGTGAAGTCTGAGGAATGGTTTTTGCTCCATGTTTGCGTGAAATCATTGCTCTTGGCAATTCAGAAGGCTCGTTACTGAAAGTTTTCAATTCCACCGAAGAACGGACACTGCCATCCGGAGCTGTCATCACAAACCGCTGGGTACGCATCACTCCGCTACTGCTTTGCGATTGTTCCCACGCCTTCTTTTCCGCCTCGGAGATATCCTCATTCAGCCAACGCACAACCTCTGCGGACTCCGCCTCTTTCGAAGCAGCCATCAACGCACGCTTCACCGATTCATCAAATTGTCCGTTACGCATCTTCACCATTTCCTCAATATAGCTTATCTGCAGATACAGCAAACTAAGGAAGGAAAGCCCCATAACAACACCTAATATCCATATAGTTGACTTTTTCATAGTCACAAAATTAACACTCCCTAATTAACACTCCTAACCAATTAACCTGATTTAACCGGACGTTCTCGTAAATTAACCGAAGACCATTTTTTAGGTTGTATTATGAGCATTATAACAAAAACACAAGCCTTTGGTTTGCAAATTTAATAAAAAATTAATCATTCAATTCACAATTCTGCATGTTCTTAATCTACGTTAATGAAAAAAGCCGTTATTACTTGCCATGAAGTAACAACGGCTTTAACAATTGTTATATTAGCAGCCGGTAGTTACAACAGCCAAACTACCAACCCCTGAAAATCATTCTTCAGCTTGCTTTGCCTCAAATTCCTTAATCAGTTTATCCTGCACATCACTCGGAACGAGTTCATAGCTGGCAAACTTCATGATGAACGAAGCACGTCCACCGGTCAGTGAGCTAAGTGCCGTAGAGTAGGATGACATTTCCTTCAAAGGCACCTTAGCACTCAGTTTTTCGTAACCGGCCTCGCTGCTCATACCCATAATCATGGCACGGCGTCCCTGCAAGTCCCCCATCACATCACCCATCTTGTCCGACGGAACAAATACTTCCACGTCATAAATGGGTTCTAGAATCTTCGGGCCTGCATTCTTGAACGCTTCGCTGAACGCATTCCGTCCCGCCAGCATAAAGGAGATTTCATTGGAGTCAACCGGATGCATTTTTCCGTCATATACGATGACACGTACATCGCGAGCATACGAACCAGTCAACGGTCCCTGCTCCATACGTGACATGATACCCTTCAAGATGGCCGGCATGAAACGTGCATCAATGGAACCACCCACAATACTATTGACGAATACCAGCTTGCCACCCCATTCCAATGGAACTTCTTCGGTACCCTTGACGTTCATCTTGAACTCCTGACCATTGAATTTATAGGTTTCGGGCAACGGCATGCCTTCGTAGTAAGGCTCAACAATCAGATGAACTTCACCGAACTGGCCTGCACCACCCGACTGCTTCTTATGGCGATAATCCGCACGGGCAGCCTTGGTAATCGTTTCGCGATACGGTATTCTCGGTTCTTCAAACTTGATTTGCAGTTTTTCATTGTTTTCCAGACGCCACTTCAAGGTACGCAAATGAAATTCACCTTGTCCGTGTACAATAGTCTGACGCAATTCTTTAGACTGGTCTATCACCCATGTCGGGTCTTCCTCTCGCATACGGTTCAAAGCAACCATCATCTTTTCTGTATCCGACTCGTTCAACGGCTTGATAGCACGTGAGTATTTGGAGTTCGGATATTTAATGAAGTTGAAACGGTTTTCAGAGCCCTTACCGTTCAATGTATTGCCGGTATGTACATCCTTCAGTTTCACTGTACAGCCGATGTCACCGGCTACCATTTCCTCTACCTTGATACGGTTGGCACCGGCACAAGCATAAATCTGCGCGATGCGTTCCTTGGAACCGCGGTCTGCATTGGCAAAATCATCACCTTCGTGCACTTTACCACTCATAACCTTGAAGTATTGAACATCACCGATATGCGGCTCAACGGCAGTCTTGAAGAAATACAAGGAAGTCGGTCCGTTAGAATCCGGCTTCACCACCTCACCGCGTGTATTGTGCACCGGTGGCATTTCGTCCACAAACGGCACCACATTACCCAGGAACTCCATCAGACGGCGTACACCCATATCCTTGCCGGCACAGACGCAGAATACCGGGAACATACCTCGTGAAGCCAGTCCCTTGCGGATACCTTCGCGCATTTCGTCTTCTGTCAAAGAGTCCTGCTCAAAGAATTTTTCCATCAGGCCTTCGTCATGTTCGGCTGCAGCTTCTACCAAAGCCTTGTGCAGTTCTGTAGCCTTTTCCATTTCTTCGGCCGGAATATCTTCAATAGTGGGAGCGCCACCTTCGGGTCCCCACGAATATTTTTTCATCAAAAGTACATCGATCAACGAATTGAAGTTCGGTCCGGTAGCCAGCGGATATTGCACGGGCACCACCTTCGGACCGTATATGGTCTGCAACTGCTCAAGCACCATATCATAATCGCACTTTTCATTATCGAGCTGGTTTACCAGGAAAATAACCGGTTTACCCAGTTTCTCAGTATAGCGGAAATGGTTCTGCGTACCTACCTCGGGACCGTATTGTCCGTTCAGCAGCAGTATGGCAGTATCGGTAACGTTGAGTGCCGTCATGGCAGCCCCTACAAAGTCATCACTACCCGGGCAGTCAATGATATTCAGTTTCTTACCGTTCCACTCCACATGGAAAACGGTGGAAAACACAGAATAACCGTATTCCTGCTCCACCGGGAAGTAATCGCTGACTGTATTCTTGGCAGTAATCCTGCCGCGACGTTTTATAATACCACTCTCAAAGAGCAGCGCTTCCGTGAGAGTGGTTTTACCCGAGCCGTCATTGCCAAGGAGGGCAATGTTCTTAATTTCATTCGTCTGATATACTTTCATGATATATTAAGATTTTAAGTGAATAACCTGACATACGATGATGCCGTTAACTTTTTGTGAGGCGCAAATTAGGCATTAATTCAAAGAAAAGCAACATCGGGAAGCATGTTATATAACACACTTCCTCCGCCAACAAAGAATATAATGTTCTTCTGCCAATAAACTGCCCGAATTCACAAGTCATCCAACTTCTTGGACGGCTTAAATATTTCTTATAACTTTGCAGGAAAAAGAATCCCCCCGAAAACCATGAACAAACTACTGTTAACAGCACTGCTCGTCCTATGTCCATATTTGGCAATGGGACAGTCCAACCAAAAAACAACCAGGAAAGCCCCTCTCATCGGCATTTCCTGCTCACATCCGGGCCGAAGCTCATCCACACAGATAACGTATACCGAGTCTGTAATCCAGGCAGGCGGAACACCTATACTGATTCCCATCACTACCGATAGCCTTGTCTTGACAGACATTGCCAACCGGCTGGACGGTATCATTCTGATAGGAGGAGGAGACATCCACCCTTCCTATTTCAATGAATCGCCCATCGAACAGCTGGGAGAGGTGGACTCCCTGCGTGATGTATACGACATGGCACTCATCCGCCTGGCTACCCGGCGTAACATTCCGATGTTTGGCATCTGCCGGGGAGAACAGTTAATCAATGTAGCTTTCGGCGGAACCCTTTATCAGGATATCCCTACCCAGCATCCCGACACCACTGTCTGCCACCAGCAGCAGGAACCGAGCAGTATACCAACTCATACCGTCCACCTCACTCCCGGTTCTGCCATGGCATCCATAACCGGACAGACACAGCTTTTCACCAATACCCACCATCACCAGGCGGTCAAGCAAGTTGCCCCGGGATTCAGCGTAACGGGTTGGTCGTCAGACAGTATTCCCGAAGCTATAGAGTCTTCCCACGAATATCCGATATGGGGTGTGCAATTCCATCCCGAAGCTCTAGCTACAGCAGGCGACAGCATCTCTGCCAGATTCTTCCATTTTCTGGTTCAAAAGGCAGCTACCTACCGGCATGCCAAAGAGATTCACCGCCGCACCCTCTCCCTCGACACGCATACAGACACCCCACTTGATTTTGACGTTTCCTATAATATAGGTACGCGCGAAAAAACGCAGGTTTGCCTGCCCAAGATGCGAGAAGGAAAATTGGATGGACAATACCTGGCATGCTGGGTGCGCCAAGGCCCGTGCGATGAAGAGAACAGTCGGAAAGCCATTGACCGAGTGGATGAGTTGATACGCCACATCTACCGACAAGTGGAGATGAACGGGAAGCAATGTGCCATAGCCCGCACGCCCGATGACTTGTCCAGGCTCAAGACCGAAGGAAAGAAAGCCTTCTATATTGGCATCGAAAACGGATACGGCATCGGCAAGGATTTGAAGAATATCACCCGTTTCCATGATGCAGGCGTTACCTACATCACCCTTTGCCACACCCGCAACAATGACATCTGCGACAGTTCTTCGGACACGACTGCCCGTTGGAACGGCTTAAGTCCTTACGGTAGAAAAGTGGTGAAAGAAATGAACCGACTGGGAATAATGATAGACCTTTCCCATGCAGCCGAAAGCACCTTCTGGGATGTACTGAAATATTCAAAAGCACCGGTCATAGCCTCCCACTCCTCTGCAAGCGCCATCTACAGACACGACCGCAACCTGACCGACGAACAGCTACGCGCCCTTGCCGCACATGGCGGCGTGGCTCAAGCCTGCCTGGTAGACGAGTTTCTGAATCCGGATGTCAAGAAAGCCAACCTTACGGACTTCATGAAACACCTGCTGCACATGGTTGAAGTGGCAGGCATAGACCACGTGGGCATTGGCTCGGACTTCGACGGTGGAGGCGGGGTCAAAGGATGCAATGGGGACAATGATTTCATCAATATCACCGTCCGTCTGCTGGAACATGGATTTACAGAAACAGACATCGCCAAAATATGGGGTGGAAATTTCCTCCGGGTGATGAAACAAGTACAAACCAAATAGAAAAGACAGAAAAACATCACAAAAAGGAGAGATTAGAGCTATAATCTCTCCTTTTTGACACATTTACATACCCTCCATTTCTCAACTTTCGCATATCTTTGCCCAAAACATAAACGATTTATTAATTATCTAATACCGAATTCTTAAATGAAAAGGAAAATTATTTGGAGTTTTGCATTACTGGCCTGCCTTTGCTGCCTGCCATCTGCAAAAACAAAAGCACAAACGAAAAATGCCGCAATCATACCCGGGGAAGTATGGAAAGACACCGACGGCAATCCCATCAACGCCCATGGCGGCGGCCTTCTTTACCACGAAGGAACCTACTATTGGTATGGCGAATACAAAAAAGGAGAAACCATCCTGCCCGAATGGGCTACGTGGGAATGCTACCGCACCGACGTAACCGGTGTCAGCTGCTACTCTTCGAAAGACCTGCTGAACTGGAAGTTCGAGGGTATTGTACTTCCTGCCGTGAAAGATGACAAGAAACACGACCTGCACCCCAGCAAGGTGTTGGAACGTCCCAAAGTGATTTACAACGAAAAGACAAAGAAATTCGTCATGTGGGCGCATGTGGAAAGCGCCGACTACAGTAAGGCATGTGCCGGCGTAGCGGTCAGCGATTCTCCTACCGGGACATTCACCTATGTAGGCAGCTTCCGTCCCAACGGTGCGATGAGCCGCGACCAAACAGTGTTCGTTGATGATAACGGCAAGGCATATCAGTTCTACTCGTCGGAAAACAACGCTACCTTATATATAAGCGAGCTAACGGATGACTACCTGAAGCCCACTGGTCGCTATACACGCAATTTCGTGAAGCAAAGCCGCGAAGCACCCGCCGTATTCAAGTATAACGGCAAGTACTATATGCTCTCTTCCGGTTGTACCGGCTGGGATCCCAATGTTGCCGAACTGGCTGTAGCCGACTCCATCATGGGGCAATGGACTACCATCGGCAATCCGTGTACCGGTCCTGATGCAGACAAGACCTTCTATGCACAAAGTACTTACGTGCAGCAAATATACGGAAAAGGAAATGCCTACATTGCCATGTTCGACCGCTGGAAAAAGAAAAACCTTGAGGACTCACGCTACGTATGGCTCCCGCTTGAATTCGGCAAGGACGGAACAATCACGATACCCTGGCGCGACAGGTGGGACCCGCGTACCCAGTGGGAAGGACAAGGCGACTTCTCTGCCGGCAAAGGAACATTCCTATTGAATGGCAAGCCGTTTGTCATCAAAGCCGCAGAGCTGCACTATCCACGTATCCCCAAAGCCTATTGGGACCAACGCATCAAGCTATGCAAGGCACTGGGCATGAACACCATCTGCCTTTATGTATTCTGGAACTCCCACGAGTCTCAGCCGGGAGTGTTCGACTTCACCGGACAGAATGACCTGGCGGAATTCTGCCGCCTATGCCAGCAGAACGACATGTATGTCATCCTGCGCCCGGGACCGTATGTCTGTGCCGAATGGGAAATGGGCGGACTGCCCTGGTGGTTACTCAAGAAAAAAGATATCCGCCTGCGCGAATCCGACCCCTACTTTATGGAGCGTGTAAGTATCTTCGAAAAAGCTGTTGCCGAGCAGGTAGCCGGTATGACCATACAGAACGGAGGTCCCATCATCATGGTACAAGTAGAGAACGAATACGGCTCCTACGGGGAAGACAAAGGTTACGTATCGCAAATCCGTGACATCGTACGCGCCAATTACCCCGGCGTAGCACTGTTCCAGTGCGACTGGGCGTCCAACTTCACCAAGAACGGGCTCCATGACTTGGTATGGACCATGAACTTCGGTACAGGAGCCAACATCGACCAACAGTTTGCACCGCTGAAGAAACTCCGTCCTGACAGTCCGCTGATGTGCTCCGAATTCTGGAGCGGCTGGTTCGACAAGTGGGGAGCCAACCACGAAACCCGTCCGGCTGCCGACATGATTGCCGGAATTGACGAGATGTTGTCCAAAGGCATCTCCTTCAGCCTCTACATGACCCATGGAGGAACCAATTGGGGACACTGGGCAGGAGCCAACTCACCCGGATTCGCCCCTGACGTAACCTCTTACGACTACGACGCCCCCATCAGCGAATCGGGACAGACCACTCCCAAATACTGGGAATTGCGAAAAGCATTGTCCAAATACATGAACGGCGAGAAGCAGGCTAAAGTTCCCGCTTTAATCAAGCCCATCCGTATTCCGTCTTTCCAATTTACAGAGATGGCTCCTTTGTTCGACAATCTTCCTGCTGCCAAGAAAGACCGCAATATCCGTACCATGGAGGAATATAACCAGGGATTCGGAAGTATTCTCTACCGCACCACACTGCCCGAGATGAAAACCCCGTCCCTGCTCACTGTGAACGATGCGCACGATTATGCCCAAGTTTTCCTGAATGGTAAATACATCGGCAAACTGGACCGCCGCAACGGTGAAAAGCAACTGGAATTCCCCGCCTGCCCCAAAGGTGCACGCCTCGACATTCTGGTAGAAGCCATGGGCCGCATCAACTTTGGACGTGCCATCAAGGACTTCAAGGGTATCACCCAAAGCGTAGAACTTACCGTAGACATCGACGGCCGTCCTTTCACCTGCAACCTGAAGGATTGGGAAGTCTATAATCTCGAAGATACATACGATTTCTATAAGAACATGAAGTTCCAGCCCATCGGCTCACTGAAAGATGAGTTAGGACAACGCATTCCGGGTTGCTACCGTGCCACCTTTAAGGTGAACAAGCCCAGCGACACATTCCTAAACTTCGAGACTTGGGGCAAGGGACTTGTCTACGTCAACGGGCACGCCATGGGACGCATTTGGGAAATCGGCCCGCAACAGACCCTCTACATCCCGGGATGCTGGTTGAAGAAAGGCGAGAATGAAGTGATTGTCTTCGACCTCATCGGTCCCAAAGAAGCTAAGTCCGAAGGACTGAGCGAGCCATTGCTAGACCAACTACTCGTTACCAAACCGCTGACGCACCGCAATGAGGGTGAAAATCTCGACTTGTCCGGTGAGCAGCCCGTCCTCTCCGGCAGCTTCAATCCCGGCAACGGTTGGCAGGAACGCAAATTCGGCCAACCCGTCACCGGACGTTACGTCTGCCTGGAAGCCTTGAGTGCACAAGATAGAAAAGACCTGGCTTGCATTGCCGAAATGTATCTGCTGGATGAGAATGGGGAACGTCTGTCACGCGAACCCTGGATTGTCAATTATGCCGACAGCGAAGACGTATCCCACGTCAACTGTTCTGCGGACAAAATCTTCGACCTCCAGGAATCAACCTATTGGAGCACAACAAAAGACACTCCATACCCGCATGCTGTCGTGATTGACTTGGGTAGTACCCACACCCTGACCGGCATACAATATCTACCCAGAATGGAAAGCGAGGTACCGGGTGGAATCAAAGACTTCAAGGTTTACGTAAAATCCAAGACTTTCAACTATTAAGCCGGATTTACAACACTAATAGATTCTTTAGACGCGGATTACGCGAAAAATCATGGATATTTTTCATTTATTATCCATGATTTTTCGCGTAATCCGCGTCTAACTTTAAATCAATCAAACTGATTTTCCGGACAATTCATCATCCACCACAGCCATCATCCCCTCCACTTGTGCCAATGCCAGCAGACGTCCATGAAAAGAATAACCTGCGTTGTACCCCTTGTCCTCGTCGCCCAACATCATGCGACCGTGGTCCACACGCATCGGCAACCCCGGATTTTCCTTCTCAAAGATACGAATCAAGTCAATGAGGTGTCCCCTTCCCTCCAGATGGGAACTTTCGATAAAGTTTCCACCCGGCATGGCCTTCGTACTGCGCAAATGCACAAAGTGGGTACGCTTGGCAAACTTCCTTGCCAGTTCACGGGTATCATTCTGTTCACCGGCACTCAATGAACCGGCGCAAAAAGTCAGGCCGTTATGGGGATTGTCCACTGCACTCAGTATCCAGGCAATATCCGCCTCGTCTGTCACAATGCGCGGCAACCCCAATACCTGGAAAGGAGGGTCATCGGGGTGTACACACATATTCACCCCATATTCCTCGCATACCGGCATGACGGCAGACAAGAAATAACGCATATTCCCGCGCAGAGCCTCCCGGTCTATCCCCTTGTATAGCGCCAGCAAACGCTTGAACAGGATTACCGGCTCCTTGTCCCCTTCCTTGATGTTGCCGTTTACGAATCCTTGTGTCTTTACGATAATCGTATCTACCAGTTCTGCCTTTTCGGACTCCGTAATCACCTTATCCAGTTCTGCCACCTTGTCCAGCTCTTCCGGAGAATAATCGGCTTCCGCATTCTCCCGTTCCAATATCTTCAGGTCGAAGTAGGCAAAACGGATTCTGTCGAAATAAAGGGAAGAAGTCCCGTCTTCCCAGGGATGTTGCAAGTCCGTGCGAATCCAGTCAATCACCGGCATGAAGTTGTAGCATACCGTCCGGATGCCTGCCTTGCCAAGATTGGCAAGGCTTATCTTATAGTTCTCTATCAATCGGTCACGCTCACTCCCCGCATATTTGACAGCCTCGCATACCGGCAGACTTTCTACTACAGACCAGCGCAATCCGAAGGATTCAATATAATCCCTCAAATCTTCAATGGCTTCCAACGTCCATATTTCACCATTGGGAACTTCATGCAAGGCAGTGACAACGCCTTCCACTCCTATCTGTCGCAACATGGCAAGGGTTATCTTGTCCTTCTTGCCAAACCATCTCCAAGTCTTTTCCATTCTTTATATTAATTATCTATAAGTATGTCGCCATAATTAGCTTATATTAAATAGAGTATCTTCATTCCCCTCCTCCGGGGAGGGGAATGAAGTTACTATCAATAATACAAACTAATTCTGATGACATACTTAGCGGTACAGCAGAATTTGATCCAGTACAACCCCTTCGCCAAGCGCCTTGATTGTCAGCCGGTGTTTTTTTCTTTTTCCTACAGGAAGAATGATCCGTCTGATGGCCTGATTGCGCAAGACATTTTCCTTCCACTCTTCACTACGTCCTTTTGTTTCATAAGTTATAGGAGCAGAATACTTATTATCCAGTGAAAGGATGAAACCCAGTTGTTCTCCATCAATCGGATGATTCGGCAGCAGACGAATCTCCACTTCCACCGAATCGGCCCGGCAATCATTAAAGTCGAAAACCAATTCTTCACCTTTCGCCAGCATCACCGCCTTGCCTTCATATCCTAATCCTTCGCAAAATACCGGATTCCCGTCTGAGAAATCCGCAGCATTCCACTTATGCAGACTTGAATGTTCTTCGAGCACAGGCACTTCAACAGATGACCGGTCTACCGGTTCAAACACCGGCAACTTACGTGGCTGATAATCCATCATACGATGCCACTTGCCGTTGTTTTCTATACCTTTATTATAGATACGGGTAAGCGACACAATACTGTCATAAGCAGCATCACTCTTACCCCAATCCATTTCCCCATGACGGGCAAACTGTGCATAGAGCATTTTCTTGTTCATTTCAGCAGATGCCTGTACCGGATACTTCACTAACTGAAAATAAGCATCCCGGCGTCCCTGCGGTATTTGCGAAGCCAACCGTTCAGCCTCATCCGAGATAGTCTGATAATCTTCCAGACGTTTATTGATAAACTCTCTGCTCCATGGCATGTCTTTCACTATGCGGTAGTCATTCGTATGATATTCTTCCTCGCGGGTATTCCCCATAAACTCCGGTTTGCGGATATATGCCAAACGATAATGTTCCTGCATAACCGGTAGCAATTGATTGCCTACCGTCTCTCCAAACTCGCGCTTCAGGAAGTTGCATAAATGTCTATACACCCCTTCTCCGGCTACTTTATCTATGTTCCACGCCATATCAAGAAAGAGTTCCATCTGATATTCGGCCGGTTTGATGTCACCCACATTCAGCACCCACATCTTTTGAATGCCGTGGTCATAAGCCGTTTTCATCTGCTGATACAGCAACGCCGGACTGAAGGTTCCCAACCAAAGATAATCGTGTGGACGTCCCCAATAGGATACATGATAATAAATACCGTTTCCACCTTTACGGGCACGTTCCTCCTTATTGGGGAAATGGCGGATATATCCGTAATTATCATCACACCACATCAACGTTACATCCTCCGGCACCTGCAAACCGGCATGATAAATATCGAGCACTTCCTTATAAGGAATAAAGACCTGCGGCACAGCAGTCACATCTTTATCAACATACTTCTGCAACAAGTTGCGCTGGTCTTTGAGTACACGTTCCAACACCGCTTTCTGTTCTTCCACCGTCCGGGCTCCCTGCATCTGTCCGTCGTGCACGCCACGCATTCCCACGGTGTATAGAATTTCCTGCCCGGCCACCTCTTTCACCCGGTCTTCCCAGAATTTACAGACAGCCTCGCTGTTATTCACATAGTCATAATCGCCTTTTCCCCTTCTGCTCCATTCGCCGGCAGCATTGCATGCCATCGGCTCACAGTGGGAAGAACCGATATAAATACCAAACTTTTCGGCAACTTCCCGATTCCCTTCCGTCAGGAAAAACGGAACGGTACACTCGTGCATGGCAGGCCAATAGACATTGGCACGCAAACGCAACAATAACTCAAAAATACGTTCATTGGTACGCGGGCCAATGCGTCCGGGCTTATACCACGGTTCATAGTTCAAGCTGCTCCAAGGCATCAATCCCCAGTCTTCATCATTGATAAAGATGCCGCGATACTCCACAGAAGGTGCTTGAATCGTCTTATAACCGGCCGGAAGTTCAAATCGGTCTTTCCTTTCAGGCGTTACATCCGCCCACCACTCCCACGGAGATACGCCCATCGAGCGGGAAAGTTCCATGATGCCATAGGCTGTACCATATTGGTCGCTGCCGGCAACCAGCAATTTTCCATCCGGAAGTACAGTCAACAGAAAAGCCTGCTTCTTGCCTTCCAAAACAGAAACATCTGCCCCGGTCTCCGCTATCAACGGGCTCTTGCCAACAGTACCTATTACTATATGACCTGCTTTGCCATCTTGCTGCACGGGAGCAGAAAGCACAGCCTGACAGTCCCGGGTGAACAGTTCCAAAGCTGTATGCACCACCATTCCCTCGGATTTGTCATAAGCCAGCACTACGGGCTTTCCTGCATTCAAGATGAATTGTGCCCAAGAAACTTGCGCCACAGCGAACAAGAGCAAACTTAAGATTATTTTCTTCATGGTATTTATTCAATTCCCATTTATATCCTACAAAAGTAAGTAAAACATCACTATTGGTTGCTATCTGAATCGATAAATATTATCAATCGTAACAAATGTATTGTCGCTTCCATAAATAGCTTTTGTCTTGTCAGTCCATACCGGCTTTATCCCCGTCACCTCTATTGACAGAGTATAGTCTGCCTCAGGCATTTCAGGAGTAATAATCCGGATAGCTTTCTCCGGATATTTACTGTAGAAGTCCACCAACGAAGAATAAACCGTATCTTTCTTTGCATCCAATATGCTCACTTTTGCATATCCGCTATGAGAATCAGACTCCCCCACCACGGCTACAGCAGTTCCCTTGAAAGCTACCGACAACACACTGCCTTTTGTATTTGAAGTCCATCGGCCGTCCTTTCTCCTCCAGCCGGCAGAGGGCATCATATCCTTAAAAGCTATTTCTTCCTTACCTTGCAATATATCCACCGGTTGCAAAGTATGAATATCCCAGCATTGCCAATACTCGGGGATTGACAGTTTTGTTCCGTCCACTTGCATCGGCATCCACACATATGTAGCAGCAGAAGCCTGATGAGGATAAGACCAACGGTCGCCCATGAACATAGGTATCGTATCGTTTCCGCGTTTCAACGGGAAGACAAACGTACTTTGAGAATTGTACGTCAACTTGCCTGCGGGACAGAACAGTCCTTGCTTTGTCCAGGGACCTTCAATCTTCGGAGCTGTGAAGTAGAAATTATCATTCTTTTCCCAACTGGTCAGATTGGAGTATAACATATAATAAACACCATTCTTCCTAAACATGGCCGGCGATTCACCGGCACCTTCCACATAAGCCACTTCTGCTTCCACCGAACGGTAATCATCACTCAAACGATAGATCGGTCCATGATGAATAAGCAGATACCCTTTACCGTCCGTATCCTGAAAGGTTCCCATATCCCAACGCTTCACGGGCTTGCCTTGATAAAGCAGCGGCCCTTGCAGCTCATAGTCGCCATTAATCGTCTTGCAAGTGGCAACACCGATATAAGGGTCTTTATATCCCATATCATCGGCATGCATCAGCATCACGTACTCTCCGGTCTTGGGACACTTCATCACCTTCACACGCTCACCTACCCGGTCAGGGCCAAGTATTCCATCCGGCTGTACCTTCAGCACTACATTCTCGAATTTCCAGTTCACCAAGTCGTCCGAAGAATAACAACTGAAACCGGGAAAGGCATTACTCTCATCCGACTTCCATTCACCAAAAAGATAATAACGTCCTCCGTCTTCTACAATGCAGGCACCGTGTGCATTGACAATGTTTCCACGGTCATCAAACCAGGGAATGCCGTTACGTACCAGGCTGTTGCCTATCGTTACATTCTTCTCTTGTACATGCTCGGCATGGCTGATTCTTTTAACAAAGTCATTGACCTTGCCTACATGTACATCTTCAATGAATACATTACGAATAGGCAGCTTTGCATCTCCTTTCAGTTCATAAACCGCATCGGCCGAATCACACAAAACATTTTTCAGATAGATGCCGTCAATGCGGGTAATGCGTTCTTCATAAGTGGGCACAAGGTCTTTCCACTGATAAAGCACATCCGTATCAATCTCCAACACGCGCTGCACGTGCCCGGTCTTGATATTTTCCATGTAGATGTTCTCAACAAAAGCCCCCCGGCGATGGTTGGTCTTTACAAAGAAAAGACGTCGGACAGATTGGGGAACTTTGCAATCGTGCATATACACATTACGGATACCTCCCGATATTTCGCTACCAATACCTAATAAAGTATGCCCTTCCAGAATATTGCAATGGCGGATAACGATATTCTCAGTCGGCATATTCAGTCGCCATGCATCCCGGTTGCGTCCGGCTTTAATAACCACTGCATCATCTCCCTGATCGAAAGTGCAATCTTCTATCAAGAAGTTGCGTGTCATTTCCAGGTCGATACCATCGTTGTTGTGTCCGTGCGCTTTTACATCCAGATTACGGGCTATGCCACCATCGCACATATACATATGAATAGTCCAGAATGGGCTTTCACGTATCTTGAATCCATCGAGCAACACATTCTTGCAACGGTTGAACTGAATCAGATGGGGACGCAGATGGTTCTTGCCCACTGCCATCTGCCTTTCCTCAACCGGAACATCTGTTGAAGCCATCGTATAAAGCTGCTTCAGTGCCTCCATGTGAGCCTCCGGACGGGCAAACCAACTTTTCCAGGTATCCATTTCCGGGCTTAACATCCCCTTGCCCGTTATGGCAATATTCTCACATTCAAAAGCATAAACCAACGGAGAGTAGTTATAACACTCCATACCTTCCCACGAAGTCATTACGGCAGGCAGATAATCTGATGGATTGCCCGTAAAACGCAATATAGCATTTTCCGTAAGGTAAAGGTTTACATTACTCCTGAAGTGAATAGGGCCCGTCAGCCATTCCCCCTCGGGCACCACTACTCTACCGCCACCAGCTTTGTTGCAAGCGTCGATAGCCTTAGCAATGGCTTCCGTATTATCTGTCACTCCACCTTTGGCTGCTCCATACTCTGTGATGGAGAAATCTTTCTGAGGATAAACAAACTCCTTTATGGAATTCATTGGGAAAGGAGCGTCCACATTTATCGCCTTATACTGCCCATAGGCAGAAAACAAAGAAATGGCTGACAAGCCGAACGCCCCCAAAGCTCTTTTCAATAATCCGTTTCGCATAGTATATTCTATAATCCTTTATTAACCAATAAATAGTAGACCAGCGCCCAATCCTGATCATTGCCATAAGGATCGTAGAACTGAGCCTTCACCCCATCAATCTTATATGGATACATGTAGGCGCAAGAAGCCTTCCCATCTTCAAAGAATAGGCAAAGATTATTCCTTACTACATCCTCGGCGCGCTTCTGGTAACGTTTATCACCGGTGCAGAGTGCATAAAAATGATAAACAGCTCCGGTTGCCGTACTCCAATAATGCGGGAAGGTATCACCAAACATTTCCCGTTTACCAAACCAGTGCCCGTCCCAGTGACGGATAGCCACCTCATTCAGATGATAACTGGGCTGAAAGCCATTAAAGGCCTCCAACACCGGCATCTGGCGTTTCACTTCATCCAGATATTTCCGGCTGCCGGTTTCCAGATAAAGTTGTGCAAGGAACTGAATAGCCGGAGCTACGATGCTTTGTTCGTAATTCACTTCATGCGCCGGATAGTTCAATCCATTCCTGATGAAGACATCTCCCGTCTTTATGAAATCGTCCAGCAATTTCTCGTACTCCTTCTTCATGCCGGTTTCTCTCAGAGCCTGCAATCCCAGGCGTACCGGGATGCCGATGGCGTAAAAACCATTACCAAACTGGCGGAACATTGCCTGAAGCGTTTGATAACCATCCATAGCATATTGTTTGTCTCCGGTCACTTTATACATCTGAAAATAGAACTCTGCCACCCACATATAATTATATCCACGGTTACGATTCTTCCGGTCAACGCTCGAATAGGTTACGTAATCATCGGTCTGCAGTTTCCCGCGTATAAACGTTGCATATCTCAGGAGCGATGTTTTCAGCTCCGGGTCTTTTGTCAACAAGTACTGTTTAGCCAACAATACTCCCATGCCTACACGCTCCGCCCCTTCATCACGATCCACCGGATTGCAATTCGGCGTGTCATTCAGGTAGATGCTGTCTCCTTCATTATCATAAACCATATAAGCGCCGTCGCGTAAATCTGCCGGATTATTCATTTGCTGATGAGTGCGGATAAAGTCAACACGCTTTTGTATCAGTCCATCCGTATTGTTGATTACCAGACAGTCGGCATGTGTCTGCTTATCTCCGTTATAATAAAAATCAAATCGGGCTTCACCAGCCTGTTCCATCGGCATCTCCACCACATACATGTTTCCTTCCGGCTTGACAGATACCGGAACGCCGTTCAGCCTGGCCGTACATTCCTTCAAGGGCCGTGCACTGCGAAGTTCCACACGTGCCTTTTCTCCTTTTTCAAAAACATACTTATTGCACGAAACGAGTACACTGCCACGTTCCAGCAGTTTGTTGCGGAAATCCTCATTACCGGCATGAGAGAACAGATGCCATTCCAACGAATAGCTTTCTCCCGGTTTCAGTTGCATATCGGGCAAGTTCAAAGCAAAGATGCCTCTTGTATGGGAGTTCGCTTTCTGACGTCCACGTTCCCATACCTCATAACTCTTGATGGCACCCTCTGTCACCACCAGTCCCAAGTGAGGAGCAAAGCCTCCCATACGAATGGCATTTACATAAGCCGCACTCCCACCTTCCCAGATATGGGCATTAGCACGGGTGTTGATGCACTGTTCCGCATCAGGATAGTTATCGTTGAAAGGCGTATAGATGCCGATATCATAGATGGAAACCGGTACTCCGCCTTCATTGGTGAAAGTATATCTTTCTACCAGGTCGTCCTGTTCAAACACCCTTATCACCCGGATGCCGATATCACTCTCACGATAAGTCACTTCCATGCCGTCGGCACTCATTTTAGTAGGATTCATCCATTCCTTCTTTATGCTCTCCCGACCTTTGACTACAGTAAAATAGCCCAATCCCCAGCCATAATTCTCCTTTATCCAAGGATACTGGGTACCGTCTGTTTTTACCACCCAATTCATGTTGCGCTCATCACCTTGTATCTTCATTTCGCTGAGAGCACCGGTAGAAGCATTACTCTTCACTTCTATAGGAGAACTCCCCGCAAACAGGAAACCTGATACACTCAACATACCGACAAGCGTCCCTATTCTCTTCAATAAATGTTTCTTCATGATATTTGTTTTAGCATTTACGTCTATCGTTCAGCCGGCGTATCGGCATCAGTCTTCCAATACGGGTTCTGATAGATAGGAGAACTTTCGACAGATACTCCGTCCGGGGCTGTAATCAAGAATTGTTTTGCCATAATCGGTTCAAGGTAATGCCCCATCTTCCAGGTATAACCATCATAACACCTCTGACCACTGTTACGCCGATAAGGACGAAGATACTCACTATCCGATTTCTGCGATACGGTAGCACTTGCTGAACCGTCGGCCACCAAACCGTTATACCATTTCTCCATCGGAGTATTCCAAAGATGTATTCCCTCAGGAATATACGGTTTGGCAATCAACTGATCCATTGCCCGCCAACGACATACATCCATGTATCGAAGCCCTTCGGAAAGGAATTCGCAACGGCGTTCACGACGGATATTATACAGAGTCTTGTCCGTCAACAATTGTCCGGCAGAATAAGCGCCCCAATCATTCTCAGCTTCCTTGCTCATATCGGTGGCCGCAATGGTAGCTTCAATATTATCACTGACATTGGCACGACGACGAATAATCTGCCAATATTCACGGGCCGTACCATCAAGCATTCCGTTCCTTTCATAACTGGCTTCCATGTAATTCAGCAATGCCTCTACAGAACGATATAGAACTACGCCGACAAAACCTGCCCATACATCCTGATAATGCTTTACATCAAAAGCTCCACCTTTTCGTAAGAGATAGCCGGTAGTGGCACGTGTCTGGTTAGCGCCATCCGTTATGCCGGGATATGGCTCCGTACGATAGAAGGTACTGAGCGGACTTGTGCCATCAACCAGAATATTCTTCTGTCCGGGTTCCTTCAGGAAGACAGAAAGACGTGAATCCCGATTGGCACGAACATCGGCAATCGTCTTATCTCCTTTATAGACTCCATTACCTTCGGCATAAGAGCCATTGGCATAAACCGGCGTACCGTCCGCCATCAGGAAATTCTGTACGTAACTACGGGTCACCCCCAATGCCCAATTACCTTGATTGGCACCTACACACACACCATGCGTAGATATTCCATAGGTATATTGCTTCCACAGCAATACTTCCGAATAAGAAGAAAGGTCGTCCGACACATACATATCGTAAAACGGATTGGCAACTTCGCTTGCGCTTTGTGGCAGTATGCCTGTATTGGCTGTCAACGAGTTCTTATACTTCTCCGCTACCTCTTTCGAAGCAGAGATAGCTTCATCAAGAAAGTAATTGATTTCATTTTCAATGCTCCCACTCGGATACTGATAATTGGCATTATAATCCTTTGACTTACCCGGCCATCCATCACCATTGGGTACAAACGCCGTCCCCTTAAAATATTTCAGCCAGGTTCCTTCGTACAAGGCAACCCGCGATTTGATGAGCAGCGCAAGGTCACGGTTAATGCGGGTAGTTGCCATATTTTTCCCATCCATCAAAGTTGCCGCCTTATCCAAATCCGACAAAATAAAACGTGCAACCTCGTTACGTGGCATACGTTTACTGGCTTCACTCAGCACAGTTTCATCATCCGGCAATGGTTCAGTGATAATAGGGAAATCACCAAAAGCCCGATAGCGCTTAAAATATTCGAGCGCACGCAAAACGTACAACTCACCGATATAGTGCCTGATACTTGCCAAATCACCGGAAATTGTATTTTGTGAGCCACTCAGGTCTTCTCCAAACCGAGGCAGCACTTCCGAAAAAAAGAAATTCAATCTATAAATCGTTTCAAACGACCAGTTTCCCTCCGAATAGGGTACTTTCCATTGTCCCTCGAAGAAACGGTCGGGAGCCACTTCGGATATTTGGTTATCGGTATATTGATCATCTGTTTCATAATACCCGCGATTACTGCCGGGAAGAACGCGTGGATATATTTCATCCGCATAGGCTTGTAACTGGGAAACTTCCGTAAAGTATCTGTCCGGATCTACCGCAGACTGTGGTTCACTGTCCAAAAAATCGTCGCAAGACACAAAAGAGAAAACAAATGTTGCGGCTAACGCTATTCTATATAATGATTTCATATTATAATACATTTAAAAAGTTAAACTCAAACCGAATGACCACGTGCTTGACAACGGATATACGTTACCTCCGATACCACCAGTACAAGTCTCAGGATCAAACACATCAAACAAAGAAGTAAAAGTCAACAAGTTCTCGCCTGATACAAACAAACGGCATTTGGATATACCGGCTTTCCGAGTCCACATGTCAGGTAAGGTATATCCTAATTGCAGATTCTTCAAACGCATATATGCTGCATTCTGCATATAGCGGCTCTGTATCCGCTGGTTCTTGGCACCATCCGCATCGGTCAGCAACGGGCGTGGAAAATAAGAATCAGTATTTGCAGAAAGCTGATGACCTTCCAGTCCTACCGGTTCCTCACGGAAATAGTCATTATGCTGTTCAAAACCACGTATATGCCATTCATTCTGGTTGCCTTTCACTCCCCAGAAATAGCCACCCGCCTCGTCATTTTTAGTAGTTGCATCACCACCGGGCCAGAAATCGTGCTTCAATACCCCCTGCAAGAAACAACGGAAATCAAAGCCTTTCCAGTCGGCAGTAAGGTCGATACCAAAGAAATAGTGCGGATTGGCATCACCCAATAATTTCAAATCACCATGATCGCCCAAAGTATTGGCACCCGTAGAGATTTTACCATCGCCATTCAGGTCTTTGTACATAATGTCACCGGCACTCCATTGCGAACCGATAGCGCTTTGTCCGCCATTAGGCAACGATGCGAGATGCGCATCCATTTCCTGCTGTGTCTTAGCTATGCCGATTGTTTCGAATCCCCAGATTTCATTCAGTTTCCTACCGGCCAGATATGCCGACTTATTTACTCCTCTACTGGAATCGTAAGTAGTCAGGGAGTTTGTTTTGTTACTCGGATAACTGTCTATGTAAGTCTGTTGGTCGGACAATGATATTGCAATGCCATAGTTCAAACCGTTCTTCAAGCGGTCTCTCCATGCCAATGAAACTTCCCATCCTTTGGTTTTCAAATCACAGTTATTGGTTTGAGGAGGATTGACTCCCAATGTTAGAGGTAATTCAGGAGCATCTCCCACCATATCCTTTGTATAACGAACAAAGTAATCGAACGAACCGGTCAGGCGGTTATTAAAGAAACCATAGTCAAGGCCGATGTCCCAAGTACGCACCTTTTCCCAAGTCAAAACCGTACTAATCAAATCACCAACCTTTGCCGTATTGGGCTTGGTTCCCCCTTGCAACCAACCTCCATTCAGAATACCCAAAGACATAGTCCGGTAAGTAGGATACCACGTGTTTGTATTTTGATTACCCAATTGTCCATAAGAGAAACGAAGTTTCAACAAATTGGCCACGTCTTGTATCGGTTTCCAGAACTCTTCTTGTGCAATGTTCCAACCCAAAGAGAAAGATGGAGACCACTGCCAACGATTGCCGCGACGGAAACGGGAAGTACCGTCATAACGGATATTGGCCTCTGCCAGATAACGCCCCTGATAATCATAATTCAGACGTCCAAAGAATCCGGCAGTCGCCCATCTGTTGCTATATCCCTTGACAGTAGCATCTTTAGACAATCCGCTACTTAACTGTCCGTTTGTCAGGTCAAACTCCGGCATGTCTTCCATGATCAGCCCATTCTTAAACACATTAAGATTGCTTTGCTCCATCTCTTCAACCTGAAAACCTCCCATAATCTTGAAATTGTGTACAGTGTTGAATGAATGTGCATATTCGCTATAGACATTCAGGTTCAGATAGTTTTCCTTCTTGTCTTCCTGATATAATCCAGAATCCTGCTCACGATATAACCTGGTCCCGGTGGGTCCCAATTGATAGGAAGGCAGAGTAGTTTCCTTTATCTTCTGGTTCATGATGCTGTAATTAAACTCCACGTTCGTAATCCAATTCTTCACCGGTTCAAAGATTAGAGCGGCCTGATAGTAATGTCGGTCGGTCTGTACGTCACGCTGCCCTCCTTGTTCCAATTCAACAGCATTATAGCCAAAGATATTTCCGTTAGGATCATACATCGGAATATTAGGCCAGTTCTGACGGCCGAACATGCGGTAAAAGTTATCATTGAACTTACGCGGACGCCACACATCGTTCCGGGTAAAGCGTGCCGTAAAATTGAATTTCAGCCAATCGGTCAGTTCACTGGTAAACTTACCCGTAGCATTGTAGCGCTTCATGCCATCTTCGCCAATTCTCAACAAACCACCCTGGTCAAGATAGTTGAACGACCCATAATAGGTCATCTTTTCACTACCGCCCGATATGCTGACGTTGTGCTCCTGAGAAAAGACCGAACCCTCGTATAGCTCATCATAAATATCATTATTGCCATAAGCATATGCCCATACATCATTCCATGCTTCGGGATTGCTGGGGCTGGGATCCATTCCTCCCGTAAGTTTACCGGATTGATAGTCAAGCATCTTCTGCATGGTTTCCGTAGAAAAGCGAGCGTCTTTATTGCTATTCCTGAGAGCCGAATTCATATAAACAGCAAAGGTATATGAGTCCATCGACTCCGGAAGCCCGATAGGACTGGCCACGCGAAAACTGTTGTTATAGTTAACAGTTGCTTTTCCTGCCTTTCCTTTCTTCGTCGTAACCAAAATTACGCCAAATGGTGCACGGGAACCGTAGATAGAGGAAGCGGCCGCATCTTTCAGTACCGAGATGTTCTCAATATCCTGTGGGTTCACCGTATTGATGTCACCTTCCATGCCATCAATCAGAATCAACGGCGAACCGCTTGAAGAACCAATAGTCCCCGTACCACGTACGGAAATATTCATATTCTGGTCCAAAGCTCCGGAGTTGGTCGTAATCTTCAATCCCGGCACCAGCCCTTGCAAAGCCTGAGTGGCCGATGATACCGGACGAGATTCCAGCTCTTTCGCTGTAGCAATGCCCACCGAGCCGGTCAGGTTCACTTTCTTCTGCGTACCAAAACCTACTACAACCACTTCATCGAGCATTTCCGTATCATCTTCCAACATCACATTAACAACTTTACCGGCAACCGCTTGCACTTCCTGTGTCTTATAACCTATATAAGAGATGACAAGTGTGGTTCCCGGTTTCACCGTAAGAGAGAAATTGCCGTCCATATCCGTGATAGTTCCATTGGCAGGATTGCCTTTTTCTACGACACTGGCACCAATAACCGGTCCCATTGCATCTTTCACCACACCCGAAACGTTGATTTGTTGCTGAACAACTTCCATAGCGGCGTCATTGCTTTCAGCCATCATCGCAAGGGGATGTCCGGCAATGCAACCAGTACAAAGCAATAAGGCTGCAAGCGCCTTCCGATTGTTTCTAAAAGAATCTGATTTCATTGTTTTCCTTTTAAATTAGATAATAATAAGGTTAATTGAATCTCCAAGTTATCCCCGAAAAGGGATGTGCAAATATATCGCAGTTTATTCTAAAAGACCGGGGACAAATTCGTTTTCAAATAAAGACAAATTCGTCACGACTGTTTCGCCCCCGCATTTGACATATCTGTCTCTTCGTAGGGAAAAAGGGTGCACATAGAGGCAAATTCATCAAACAACAGAGGCTGATAGGGCAAAAACGCAATGGAAAGTATACACAAAAAAGATTTATTGTATCTTTGGGGTGCAAAGATAATCACCAAATTCAGGAACTACCATGCGAACATATACACACTTCTTGCTGCTATTTTGCTTGTGGTTGCTACCTGCTGCCGACAGCTTGGCACAACCTTATACCCTGCGACATCTGGGAGTGGAAGACGGGCTGTCCAACAACTACGTGCGCGACATTGCACAAGACCGTCAAGGATGTATCTGGATAGCAACAGAACTCGGACTGAACAGGTTTGACGGATGCAACTTCACCACCTACAAAAGCAATAACACCGGACTGAGCAGCGATGCGTTAAATGTGCTGTTGTACGACGAAACGGAGAACTTACTTTGGATAAGCGGTAAGTTCAAAGGCATTTGTGCACTGGACTGCTCCACTTACCGGTTCAGAAGCTACGGCGAAGCGGAAGGAGCAAATATCGACAATGTCGTTCACTTATCACACGCCGCCAATGAAGGGATATGGATTACAATGCATCATGGAGACATTGTTTATTATGACAAGCGTTCCCAAACCTTCACATCACTATCGGACAAAGGAATCAAAAGCCTGAACACTTCGAACTGGTGTACTTTTGATGACGGGGCAGAAAATCTATACATCGGACATGCCCAGGGAGGAATGAGCATTGTCAACCTGAAAGACAAAAGCATCCGTAACTTCCGCTATGAAGCCGGCAACCCCAAGAGCTTGCCCGGCAACAGTGTCTATTCCATTTATAAAGACCATCTGGAAAATATCTGGGTAGGAACTAACCGCGGGCTCGGCCTATTCAATCCCAGAACCGAAGAATTTACAGTATTCCGGCACGAATACAATAATCCCTACTCCCTGATTGCCGATCACATTTACAATATCAGGGAAATGGCCGACGGCACCCTATGGATAGCCAGCGACATAGGCGGCATCAGCATATTAGACCTTCACAGCATCACGTTCCGCAATCCCGAAAGCATCCGGTTCCATAACATAACAGCCGACAACGGCAAGCACGGAGTATCCTCTGGTAATATCCGCAGCCTACTGCAAGACTCTTTCGGTAACATCTGGATAGGGAACTATGGCAGCGGAATAGATTTCATCAGCCATACACAACCCGTGTTCCATTCATTACCTTATATGACAGGAAACGGCAAGGAGTTGAAATACAAACCGGTATGGGGGCTTTGCAAAGATGCAAAAGAACAAATCTGGTTGGGAGGCGAAAATGAAGTATGCCTTTTCAAAGATAATAAGTTCATAAAAAGCATTGACATTACAAGCAAATTATCAAGACCTTACGGTCAAGTTTTCTCTATCATTGACGCCGAAGATGACATCTTATTGCTCGGAATCTATGACGATGGCCTTTTGAAATACAATACCAACACCAATCATATTGAAAGGATTCTGCTGGATATAGAAAACATAGATATCATCACTTTCTTTAAAGACACCGATGGAACGATATATATAGGTGCGGAATATGGCATATACACTTATACCGACGGCATCCTCAACAAAGAGAACAATATAACCAAGCTGCTCCCTGACAAATCGGTATATGGAATCTGCCGTGACCGCCAAGGCAAACTTTGGGTAGGTACCTATGGAGGAGGAATAGCCATTTTCAACAAAGACAACACACTCCTTACTATTCTCAGTACAAACACCAGTTTCTGCTCCAATGCCATCAATCACCTCCACATGGACATCCAGGGAGGAATCTGGGCAGCAACCCGTAACGGTATAGGTTACATAAAAGACACCAACCGCCCTGAAGTATTCGAGTTCTATGGCTATAGCCAGGGACTCGAAGATACCTTTGTCCGCACTATACAGGAAGACAAGAAAGGAGGCATCTGGCTTAGTACCAACGATGGAATCTCTCACTGGAATCCGCAAAGGCAAAAGTTCGAGAATTACGACTATCGGGATGGAATTCCCATAGGAAATTTTATCGAAGGCTCGGCATGCTGCATGCAAGACGGTACACTCTATTTCGGCTCATTGAATGGAGTCTGCTTTTTCAATCCAAAGAACCTTACAGCAGAACAGCAAGTGGCTCCCATACAAATCATCGAATGCAAAGGCCTTAACAACCAAATAGAAAACCGCAGTGGAGAAACAATGATACAGCCATCCGGCGGAAGTATCGAATTGCCACACAACCGGAACTCATTTCGTATATCCTTCTCCGTTCCCGACTATTCACAAAGCCGCCTGGTAGAGTATGCCTATCTCATTGAAGGCTTGGAAAACTCATGGACCAATACATTGGGAGATGACCAAGTGACCTTCCGAAACATTGCTCCGGGTGAATATACTTTCAAGGTAAAAGCACGGTTAAGAAATCAAGAATGGGATGACAAGCATATTGCTGCCATGAAAGTCCACATTCATCCTCCCATATGGCTGACTTGGTATGCTAAAGCATTCTACATATTAATCCTATTATTGGGGGGATATATTTGGTTCCGCTTCTACAAACGCAAGTTGATGTTGGAAAGCTCACTCGAACTGGAACGTAAAAAGAGCTTAAACGAACAAGAACTCAACAATGAACGCCTACGTTTCTACACCAATATTACCCATGAGCTACGCACTCCGCTGACGCTGATACTTGGTCCGCTTGAAGACTTAGTGAATGACTCCAAGCTACCGGTGTTCTACAGCAACAAGATAAGAGTGATTCATGACAGTGCACTACGATTGCTGAACCTGATAAATCAGATACTGGAATTTCGCAAGACAGAGACACAAAACCGAAAACTCACAGTAGCAAAGGGGAATTTGGGAAACTTGGTTACAGAAATCGGATTACGGTATAAAGAATTGAACCGCAACAGTAAAGTGAAGTTCCACATCAGCATTGATACGGATAAGACTAAACTTTACTTTGATGCAGACATCATCACTACCATATTGAACAATCTGTTGAGCAATGCCATAAAATACACCCCGGAGGGAACTATTTGTCTGATTATGCAGTCTGTGCAAGAGCAAGATAACATGTATACGGAAATCATTGTCAGTGACACCGGATATGGAATCAGTACGGAAGTATTGCCGCACATTTTCAACCGCTACTATCAAGCCGACAGCAAACATCAAGCATCGGGAACCGGTATAGGACTTGCATTGGTCAAAGCCCTGGCCGACTTGCACGAAGGTATTCTGTCAGTTGAAAGTGAAGTAAGTAAAGGGACAACCTTCACTTTCAGATTACTGACCCAAAACACTTATCCTCATGCTCTGCACAAAGAAGAAAACCCGGAAACCGTTCAGAAAGAAAAACCAAAGGAAGAAGAGGAAAAAGAAGAGACAGACATGCTTCCCGTAATCCTGATAATAGAAGACAATGATGACATCCGCGAATACATAGCCACATCCTTCAGCAGTAACTACCGGATTATCACAGCCGCCAACGGCAAAGAAGGTGTGAAGCAGGCTTTGAAGTGCATACCGGACATCATCATCAGCGACATCATGATGCCCGTTATGGACGGTATCGAGCTTTGCAAGACCATCAAGGAAGATATACGTACCAGCCATATCCCCATCATTCTCCTTACAGCCAAAGATTCCATACAAGATAAGGAAGAAGGTTACGAAAGCGGTGCAGATTCGTATCTGACAAAACCTTTCAGTGCCAAATTACTGAACAGCCGCGTACAGAATCTGCTGGAATCACGCAGAAAGTTGGCTCACTTAATTGCTGACCGTACCAAAGAACTGAAACCGGAAATTCTTCGAGAACCCATGAAGATAAACAAGCTGGATGAGGAATTTCTAAACAAGCTGACCCGGATTATTGAAGAAAACATAGAAACCGAAAAGTTAGACATGTCCTTCATAATGGACAAGATGCACATGAGTCATTCCACCCTCTACCGAAAAATAAAAGGACTGACCGACATGTCGGGCAATGAGTTTATCCGGAAAATCAGACTCAAAAACAGTTTGAGACTACTGATGGAAGAAGGCAACAACATATCGGAAGCGGCATATGCCAGCGGTTTCAACGATTTGGGGTATTTCCGGGCTTGCTTTAAGGAAGAATACGGAATGACACCTTCAGAATACATCAAACAACAAAGGTAGATATTCAGGAAAAAAACAGTCGATTCCATATTTTATCTTTACCTTTGCACATATATATAGAACATAATAATGGAAGATTATTTCGACTACCAGTCTGTGCCTTATGGCTTTGCGCATTGCTTCCACAGCCAGTGCATTCATAAGGAAGAATGCCTGCACCATCTGGCCGCTATCAATTGTACCTCGCAATATCCCACCTTAAGTATCATCAACCCGAACCGTATCCCTGCCGATACCACCGACTGCCCTTATTTTCGGAAAGCCCAAAAGTACCGAGTAGCATGGGGCATCCGGCATCTGCTGGACAATGTACCCCACAAATGTGCAGCCCCGATGAGGAACCAGCTTGTAGGACACTTCGGCAAGACCACCTATTATCGCTTTTACCGCCAGGAACAAGGCTTGTTTCCAAAGGCACAAGCATATATCCGTCAGGTTTTCAAACAATACGGAATTGCCGAAGAACCGAAATTCGAGAGATACAGCGAAGAATACAGCTACAACGATTGAAGCATCCGGACAGCTCAGCTCTTACAAAGTTTATTTTTGAAAAACATCTGTCATGCTATCACGCAGAGGGGGATATCCTTTTGATTATAAACCGATTAAAGCGTGAAAGATACCCGTGATAGATAAAAATCTTCACAACCATCCATCACGCCATAACAAAAGCAGTATCCGATACTTACTTCATTCACCACAAAATAGTGCTATATGCTTAGTTCTCAGTATGAAACTTTTAGTTTCTTAAGCAAATACTATTGGTTTCAACCTTCTAAAACAAAAGTTTCAACAAGAGAAACTGAGAGTTTCCCTTAGGAAAAACATTGGTTTCAACAAGTAAAACCTTTTGTTTCAATAGCCGGAAACTATTGTTCCGACAAGCAAAAACCAGCGTGGAAGTCTGCACAAAGCATCCCAAATCACCTGTTTTTTCGACTCAAAACATCAGATTTTCCACAGAAAAACGCTAGAATCGACCTAAAAAAGCATGGAATCACTTGCAAAAAGAGCCTGATTGTCGTACCTTAGTACACTGTAAGCAAACCATTTTGCCTGCATGTGACAAAAAATAGAAATGAAAATCACCCAACTGAGAGAAAAAGACGGGAATCTGACACTGAGCACGACAAACTTGGACACCTTCCTACAGAAAATCAAAACGGAGACCAAAACCCAGCCCGTATCCACTTTCCGCCAGCAACTGCGATACTGCTTGCCCGGCAAGAGCTGCAACGAGGCAGACCGACTGCCCAAAGTACTCCCGGCAGCCGAATTCCGCAAGACGAACGGTGTCTGCCAGATGAAAACCTACAACGGCATCGTGGAACTAACCGTAGGCCCGCTTTCCGGCAAGTCCGAAATAGCCCTTGTGAAGCGTCTTGCCTGGGAACAGCCCCAGACGCGGCTCGTATTCACCGGTTCCAGCGGACGGACTGTAAAGATTTGGACTACCTTCACCCGTCCGAACAATTCGCTGCCGGGCAAACGGGAAGAAGCCGAAGTATTCCACGCCCATGCCTACCGCCTTGCCGTGAAATGCTACCAGCCCCAACTGCCTTTCGACATTCTGCTGAAAGAGCCCAAGCTGGAACAGTACTCCCGCCTCTCCTTCGACCCCGAAGCCATGTACCGCCCGGACTCCATACAGTTCTATCTTGCACAGCCCGTCTCCATGCCCGACGAAACCACCTATCGAGAAGCCCTGCAAGACGAGAAGTCACCCCTGACGCGCGCCGTGCCGGGATATGAAGCCGAAGAAGCCATCATCATGCTGTTTGAGGCCGCCTTGCAGAAGACTTTCGCCGAAGCGACGGGTGCCGGTGCCGACAACAGCCTGCACTCCCTAACCGTGCGCCTTGCCGAGAACTGTTTCCGTTCGGGTATCCCCGAAGAAGAGACCGTGAAGCGTACCTATTTCCATTATTATCTGCGCCAAAAAGAGACTGTCATCCGGCAGATTGTAAGAAGCGTTTACCAAGAGAACAAAGGCTTCAATACCCAAAGCAGCCTCAGCAAAGAGCAAAGACTTGCCATACAGACGGACGAGTTCATGAAACGCCGCTACGACTTCCGCTACAACACCCAAGTGGGTGAGGTGGAATACCGTGAACGCCACTCGTTCCGTTTCCGCTTCTCCCCCATCGACAAGCGCACGCTGAACAGCATTGCACTGGATGCACAGTCGGAAGGCATTCCCTTGTGGGACAGAGACATCAGCCGGTACATCTACTCCAACCGCATCCCGGTATTCAATCCGCTGGAAGATTATCTGTACGACCTTCCGCACTGGGACGGGAAAGACCGTATCCTGGCACTCGCCCGGACAGTACCCTGCAACAACCCGTACTGGGCCGAACTGTTCCACCGCTGGTTTCTCAACATGGTGGCACACTGGCGCGGCAATACCGACAAGAAATATGCCAACAGCGTCTCCCCCTTATTGGTAGGTGCACAAGGCACCCGCAAAAGCACCTTTTGCCGAAGCATCGTCCCGCCCGAGCTGCGTGCCTATTATACGGACAGCATCGACTTCTCGCGCAAGCGCGACGCCGAACTTTACCTCAACCGTTTTGCGCTCATCAACATCGATGAATTCGACCAGATAAGCAGCACCCAGCAAGGATTCCTGAAACATATCCTCCAGAAGCCGGTGGTCAACGTGCGCAAGCCATACGCCAATGCCGTGCTCGAGATGCGCCGATACGCCTCGTTCATCGCCACCAGCAACCAGAAGGACTTGCTGACCGACCCCAGCGGCAGTCGCCGGTTCATCTGCATAGAAGTGACGGAAGCAATAGACACCAACCGCCCGATAGACTACAACCAGCTTTATGCCCAGGCCATGCACGAACTGGACCACGGCGAACGCTATTGGTTCGACCAGTCGGACGAACGGATTATGACGGAAAACAACCACGATTTCGAACAGATACCGCCCGAAGAGCAACTGTTCTACCACTATTTCCGCATTGCCGGAAATGACGAGGAGGGAGAATGGCTGTCGTCTGCCGAAATACTGAACCGCCTGCGCCGGTACAGCGCCATCCCGCTGTCCACCAAGAGAGTGAATGTATTCGGAAGGATACTACAGAAACATGAAGTGCCGTCCCGCAGAACACGGTTCGGCACGCTGTATCATGTGGTGGAGTGCAAGAGACAAGAAGATTAGTCTTTAAAATATTCAGACACCGGCAATGCTTCTATCGTTTTATCTCCTACGGAAAATTTGTCATGTTGGTTATAAGTGAGTATCAGTCCATGCCCTATCTTGAAGAAAGACAAGGCATCCAGTAAACCATCTACTTCCCTTTTCCGGTTTTCTGCGGTCAAGGCATAGCATACCTGGATGGCAAGCTGGGGCACAGAATTGCGTACAACTATAAAGTCGCATTCCTTCCGGTTCTCATTGTAATAGAATATTTCAGAGTAACGACGACGCAATTCCGCAAAAACCATGTTCTCCAGCCTCCGACCCTCATCACGGGTGAAAGATGGAGAGGTGACAAATACAACACCATTGTCCACACAATACACTTTCTTCGGGTTCAACAGTTGCGCTTTATATGAATATGAAAATTTCGGAACAAAGTTTATCAAGTAAGTCTGTTCGAAATAGGAGAAATAATCAGACACAGTAGAAGTACTTTTCATTCCCAGTATCTGTTTCAGTTTTGTAGCAGACACCAGATTGCCCACATTCCCCATCAAATAGGCCAAGAGACTTTTCAAAGAGTGGTCATCACGTATATTATATCTCACGGCAATATCACGATATACTATATCATTGACTAAATCCGTCAGAACATCCTGATCATCCAGTTGCAAGTATTGAGGGAAGCCACCCTGATGCAGATAGTCGTACAAGGAACTGTCACCGATAGTCTTACCCGTAAAACCGCAATATTCAGCATACGAAAAAGGGAACAGTTCTTTCGTAATATGTCTTCCTGTCAACTTCGTGCCCAATTCACGACTCAACATCGAAGCATTGGAGCCGGTGATTCCCACATAAAACCCTTCATCCAACTTGCCCCGAATATACACCTCCCAACCATCAACAATCTGTATTTCGTCAAAAAGAAGAGCGATACACCCTTCATGTTCCTTAATAACTTCATCCACTATACGGAAATCACTGAATTCAAATCCATACAGTAAAGGGGTATCAAAATTCAAGGAGAGCACCTCTTCCGGCTTGTATCTATCCACCGATAATTGTGCCAGCAATGTACTCTTACCACAACGGCGAATACCAGATATAATCAGTGCATAGTCTGCTACCAAGGGAGGTAAAGACAACAATAGGTCACGTCGGAAACTTTGAAATTTTCTCAACCGTTCACGTTGCACACGTATGGCTTCTACTATATCCGATTTGCTTATCATAGGGATATGTCATTTATATTCAGATACAAATATAAACATTCCATTCCGAATAAACAAATCTATCCATTTAGAATGGATAGATTTGTTTATTCGGAATGAAAGCACTACCTTAGCACCTCATTACAAAAATAACGCTTATGCAAGACATAATAAACGGACGCTGCGGCTGGTGCGGAACCGACGAGCTGTATGTGAAATACCACGATGAAGAGTGGGGAAAACCGGTAACAGACGACAAGACACTATTCGAGTTTCTTGTATTGGAAAGTGCCCAGGCGGGACTGAGCTGGATAACCATCCTCAAAAAACGGGAAGGCTACCGCAAAGCCTTTTGCAATTTCGATGCCGCGCAAGTGGCGCAAATGACCGACGAAGACGTGGAACGGCTGATGCACTTTGACGGCATCGTGAAAAACCGTCTGAAAATCAAGTCGACCATCACCAATGCAAAGCAGTTTCTTGCCATACAGAAAGAATTCGGCAGCTTTTACAACTATACGCTATCCTTCTTCCCCGACCGGAACCCCATTATCAATCATTTTCAGTCATTGAGTGAGATTCCGGTATCATCTCCCGAATCAGATGCCATGAGCAAAGACATGAAAAAACGGGGATTCAAGTTCTTCGGCTCTACAATCTGCTATGCCCATCTGCAAGCTTCGGGGTTTATCAACGACCATCTGACGGATTGCATTTGCCGGAAAGGGTAAGATAAGGCATCCCCTCTTCATCAAACCGGACCGGAATCCAAAGATATTCCGAATACATCAGGCTCTTGGGCCGCCAAATATCGGCCATGAAAAGGTAGCGGTTACCGGGAAGCTGCAATACGTAAGTGCTTTGACCGCCGAAAGTCTTATCACTTCCCTCACCCCGACAAGGGTTGGGATGCTGTGTCCACGGTCCCCAGATGGAAGGAGCCGAGAACAGACGCGCCGCATTGGGTGCCCAACCGGTACAGCCGGAGGTTATCATCCAGTAAGTGCCGTCTTTCTTGAAGATGGCCGGTGCCTCGTTGTGTCCGGCAGGGAAAATGCGGATGTAGCGTCCCGAATGGGAAAGGTAGTCCTCCGTCAGTTCGGCTATCTGCAAAGTCAGATTGTCCTCCGAAGAATAGATATGATAGGCCTTGCCGTCATCATCCTTAAAGAGAGTCATGTCACGTGACATCTGCCCGCCTTGCCGGTCGCGTTTCACAAACATCCCCTTCTCTATGGCCTCATGCCATGCCGGTGTCCACCATTTCCGATATTTTTCATCCTCCCAAGTGGCGTTCCGTTCCTCTTCCGTCATATTCAGGGGCCATCTGCCCGGACAGACACGACCGGAAGAAACGAAGCGGTAAGGCCCTTCGGGGCGGTCACTGACAGCCACTGCAGCACGTGCTGGTCCATATCCCTTGCCTTTCAGTTCCAGATGGAACCATAAGACAAACTTACCCGTTTTTTCGTTGTATATCACTTTAGGACGCTCCATGATACATCCACGTTCTATGTCCGAACCCTCTTCCTCGGACACAGCCAGAGCCATCCCTTCGTACTTCCAGCTTTTCAAATCAGCGGATGAATAGCAGGTTATCCCGACTTGTGTGGAGAAACCTTTTGCCGGGCGGTGTTCGCCAAACCAGTAATATCTACCGTCGTAAGGCAATATGCCGCCTCCGTGGGCATTGATGTAATCTCCATCCACATCTTTCCAGTTCTCCCGCTGGAGATAGCGGTATCTCTCGCAGGCAGCCAGCAGAAAGGCGCCTACCCCGAAATTTGCCGTAGAGCCTGCACTCAGCACCTGGTCGGGAATGGCGCTTCCACCGATGGGCTGCACATATCCTACACTGCCATCGGGTTGTAAGGCTACGGTGGACAGATATTTCCAAGCCTTGTCTACCACCGGTTGATAAACTACGCCATCGAGCAGGCCGTTATTGATACCCCATTGCAATCCATAAGCGAAGAAAGCCGTACCGCTTGTTTCCGGTCCCGGAGCAAAATCATGCTGGAGCAGGCTACGGGTCCAGTATCCATCGGGATGCTGGCATTTGACCAAAGCTCCGGCCATCGCAAGATACCTGTCGATATAAAGCTGGCGATGTTTGTCGGTTTCCGGCAAATCCTGCAACACCTTGGCAAAAGCGGCAAGTACCCAGCCGTCACCACGCGCCCAGAAGTCCTTCTTGCCGCCGAGGATGGAATGCCTGGGATAGACAAAGCTGCCGTCACGGTAGTACAACCCTGCTTCCGGGTCGTACATCACACTGTCTGCATACGAAAAGTATTCGTACAACTTTTCCAGATAAAGAGGATTTTTCGTGATTCTATACAGTTTGGTCATCACGGGCATCACCATATAAAGCCCATCAGCCCACCACCAGTAGTCATTTTTATCAGTCCCCATCTGATACTCCATCACTTCACGGGCACGGGCTATCCTCCGGTCATCACCCCGGATGCCATACAAATCGGCATAGGTCTGGAAGCAACATTGCCAATCGCCGAAGAGCACATACTGCGGAGTCTCGCCATAACCGTATTTCCACTCCGCCTTATTGTCCGAAGCGGCTCCTTTCCAATGGTTGTATTCCGCCCAATCGGTGGAATATTTCAGATAAGGGGTGTTACCGGTCAATTCATAGACCTCCATATTGCCCGTGTGATAGGCAGCATTGTCCCAAAAAGAACGTACTTGCGGAGAGTTGTTTTCCTGCCAGTGACGGTTCACTTTGTGAATGATGCGCAGCAAGTCGTCAGCCGACTCCGCACCTCGACCGAAAAGCTGCAACGGAGTGCTCAGGATAAAAAGTAAAACAAAAAGAAATTTAACTGTCTTCATACAAAAAAGAACTATTATACAAGTTTATTCAATGGCTGTTCCCGTCAATCGGATATATCTTATCGTTTTATCTTGAAGTAAGTGAGCCAGTTTATATGCCTTTTCCATTTCCTCTGAAGAAAGTTCCGTCATTCCCACATTTTCCAACCACTCAAACAGCAAGCCATAAAAGAAAGAATTGACCGGAGTATCAAAGGCTAGTTTCAGCTCGTTCTGAACATCTTTCAAATAAAAGACAGGTACGAAATAGAAATAATCATTGATGGAAGAAAAGAAGAGATTATACTTAAAGAATGAACTTCCCATTATCTTTTCAGTCAACCACGATGCACCGTCCTGGTCTGTCACAAAATAAGCAAAACCATTATTCGGGTTACAAAGGCCATGCCTTCCCGGAACTGTGATGACGTCACCCACTCCCTCTGGCTTTATATTCAGATGTACGGAAGCTTCCGAAACGAGTTCCACACAAAGGGAACCGCCCAGACGTCTGCCGATAGCCTCAAATACAGGAGTAATGGCATCGCTTACAAATTCTTCTACCGGTATCTGGCTTCCCTTCCATTCTATCGATGATAAAGAAGGATTCAAAAAGCCAAAATCCAATGATTGCCCGCCAAACTCAAAAAGAAACTTCTTTCCTACAAGAACTGAAGAAATTATAGAATAGGTTAAATCCAAATTCAATATACCCTCTTTATAAACTCCCTTCACAACGAGTTCGTGTTCAGGTTGCTTAAACATCCCATCCAGTATAACCTCCTCCGGTGAAGCAGATACCTCAACCTCCAAAGTAACATTATCGAATACCGGCGACGTACTCACTGTAGCCAAATTCAGCCAAAGTGGAGGCAGCGCCAACAGTATTTTATAATCTCCCTCCATCTCATCTTTAGAATGATTGTCCAAAGATTCCATTGTCAAGGAGGCATTCCCCAAAGCAGGCATATCTTCACCATTAAAGGTCATTTTTACTTGTTGCGGAGTATAAACTCCACAAATATCTTGAATATCAATTGAGGTAGGAGTTTCGGCGTCATTACTGCAAGCGTCAAGAATACCCATACAAAATATACTGCATGCAATAAAAATAAAATGATTCAGTTTTTTCATGGTCATTAAAATTAAAAAGGAAAAGAGCCCACCCTTTCCGGCCAAAGAGTGGGCTCCCTACAATAGTACCTATTGAAAACGAGTGATTTATTATAAGAATTATTTATTCTGTGATATCCTCATCGGCTACTGCATCTTCCCAATTATCCCACATCTGGATATTGGCATCATAACCGTCATAGCCATAGTTCTGTGCCAATTGAGCCTTGTTATTGGCAGTAATGGCATCATTAGGAATTGGCCAGTATACATTACGCTTGTCCAAAGTAAAATACAACGTGTTAGGACCGGACGTAATACCATTAGGATTCTGATTGTAAACAGAATAGCGTGTCAGACGTTGGTACCAGTAGCTACCGCCTGTTGCATCAGTACCCGACTGCTTGTCCCAGTTATCCTTGCTGTATGTATTGCCCCATTCATCAGGTTTGCCACTCAATGCCAGACAGTAGGAAATGCGTTTCAACTCCATAGCGCGCCACTCTTCAAGATACAACTCACGGGCGCGTTCGTTGGCTATATCACCAATATTTACAGAAGTATAAAGCTGTGAACACTTGGCACGTCTACGCACTTCGTTTACATCCGACGTAGCATCTTTACCTTGATATAATTTAGCCTCTGCACGCAGCAGGTAAGTTTCTGCCAAACGGTAGAGATACCAGTTTGCATTACTTCCGGTAGTGGCACCATTAAATTGATTAGCTCCCTGATTGGCTTCAGCTGTTGCGTCATCCAAGAAGATCTTGTAATGCGGGAAATCAAACCAGTCACGAATCAAGTTTGTACAGAGTATTTTACCCTGGTCGTCATAGAGCTGTAAGTTCTTACCATAATATTCAGACTCAGGATTATTGTACTTCAAGTCTTCCATACGTACCCAGTTACCCACTTCATGGTTGTGGCGCAAGTCTTGTGTATCTTCTACACCATTCACCACCCACATTCCATGTTGTTGGAAATCGGTAGCACCGCTGACAGTAGCGATACCACGGCCAAAAGCACGTAAAAAGTCAAGACTTTTGTCATAATTCGCATGATTGCGTGCATAATTCACAGCCCCCGCCTTTCCATCCGGAGACAACAGATAGCCATTATCACTCCACATCGGACCAAAGATACGCATAGTCAAAAAGTCTGTATGAGAATCTGCCGTATTGTTGGGCATACCCATTATCACCTCTTTATTAGCTGCAATCAGTTTGTTTTCAGGACGGTGTAAATCCCAAATCACATTGTCTGTGATTTTCCAAGTTTCCGGTTCCCCACCATCATTAAAAGTGCCGAAAGTCTCTTGCATTAAAGAATAACCCGACTGATTGATGAGGATATCAGCTTGGGCTTCAGCTTCAGCAAAACGTCCGGTAGCCAAATAACATTTAATAAGCAACTGACGGCAAGCTCCCTTATTCACCATACCAATATATTCGGTCTGAGCTTGTTCGGGTACCCATTCTACCGCTTTCTCCATATCCTGAGTAATCATTTCCAGAATAGCTTCCTTCTTGGTGGATTTATAGTTACGTTTTGGACCTTCCAGAATCTTCGTCACTAAAGGTACATCTCCAAATTGAAATACGAGGGCCAGATAACGATAGGCACGGTGAAAATAAGCACGACCTTTATACTCGTTTTTCTTCTCTTCACCCAACCCTTCTACTGCATCAATGTAGCTCAAAATTGTATTGGCATATTTGATACCGGAATAATGCTGGTCCCAGAAATATTTAATTTGGTTGTCGTCACCATTGGCTATGCCACTTGTCGGTGTCAACCGGGTAGCCCAGGTTCCATAGGCTCCACCCACATTATCCGTCTTACCGTAAATGGCTACATCCGAGAACAGATATTCAGTACCAATAGGTACACGTATATTATTGGCCTCATAGTTGGTCCAGTACAAACGCAGATGGCGGTCGCACATGGCAAGTACGGACTTCAAACCGGATTCTGTTGTAAATGTTGTTTCCGGTTCATAGAAAGACAAGGGGTCAGGTTTCAAGAAATCATCTGTACAGCTTGACAGAAATGCTGCTCCCATAAGAATCAGAAAACCTTTAGAAAGCTTATTTTTGATATTATTTTTCATTGTTTCTAGTTTTTAGAAGGTTAAATTTAATCCGAATGTATAGGTACGGGTAGCCAAACCACCGGTTTCAGGGTCGGCATATTCCCAATCGGCAGCCCAAGTGGCTACATTACGTACGGTAGCATAAAGCTTTACACGGTCAATCTGCCATTTCTTCGTCAGTTTTTGAGGCAACGTATAAGCCAAAGAAATATTATCCAGACGAATGAAATTACGGTTATGGAGACGTTGTGCACCGGTCGCACCATCGGGGCCCTGCGCCTCAAGGCGTGCATAGGTATTGCTCGGGTTTTCAGGCGTCCAATAATCCTTCTTGAAAGTATTGAAGCCATATGTCATCAAAGAACCTCCATTATCATTGTTAAGATAGTAACCTTCAAGGCTCTTATGCCCCATATAAGAATAAAGGTTGAAAGAGAAATCTATATTCTTCAGAATAGTGAACTCATTACGCAAAGACCAACGGACAGGAGCATTCGTAGTACCCAAGAACTGCTTGTCGTTATCATTGTAAACCGGAGTGCGGCTACCGTCAGCATTGATTTTATCATCAGCTGTGTAATAGTTCTCGACCTTCGGATCACCCGGTTTCTGACCTACCTTGGCAGCTTCTTCCACTTCATCCGTCTGCCAGATACCCGTTACCTTATAATCCCATATCTCACCGATAGGCTTGCCGATAAACCATTTGTTACTGGTATCATCCTGCTCTTTACGACCGACCACATTACCATTCTCATCCAACACATCCTCATACTCATAATAGAGATGCTTGATTTGATTCTTATTATAAGCAAAGCCAAAAGTGGTACGCCATTCAAAGTCACTGTTACTGATATTGACAGTGTTCAGAGAGAATTCAAAACCATTGTTCTGCACTTCACCCAAATTAGTGGTCACTTCACCGAATCCGCAAAAACCGGGAAGACGTTGACTCATAATCATATCGTTGGTCTTCATGAAATAGGTTTCCAAGCTACCACTAATCCGGTCGTTCAAGAAACCGAAGTCAAGCCCGAAGTTCCAGGAAGATGTCTTTTCCCATTTCAAGTTGGCATTAGCCAAACGGTCAACACTTAGGTATTTCATATCAACATAATCCGAACCGGTATAGTAACCCATTGTACCTCCGGTACCCGAAGCCAAATTTGCCAAAGCAAGATAAGGGTCTGCTAACTGGCGGTTACCATTCTTACCCCAAGATACGCGCAACTTACCGGTACTCATAGGTTCCCATTTGAAGAACTTTTCATTGGCAAATGACCATGCTACAGAAAGTGACGGGAAAGTAGCCCACGGATTGTTGGCACCAAAAGCACAATAACCGTCGCGGCGAACGGTACCGGTGAACATATAACGGTCATCGTACGAGTAGAACAAACGTCCCAGATAAGCGGCAGCCGTTTCATGCGTGTCGTTTGTCTTGAAATTGCTGTTGTCCTTGGTTCCGTTCTGAGTATTATGGAAACCCAGTGCATCCGAAGGCAGGATATTGCGGGCTTCTATCTTGTCATTCCAATAACGGCGTTCTTCAGCCTCTTGTACCAATGTCAGTATCACATGGTGCTTTTCAGCAAAAGTATGATCCCAGGTAATAGTGTTATTCAAAGAATAATCAAAGCGTTTGCTGTGTTCACGGTCTACACCACGGCTTGTAGGGCTGCTGTCCGGCAACTCAGCCGACATAAAGTAGTAGTTATGGAAAAACTCATATCGCGGAGCTATATTAAAGTCATAGGTTATATTAAACGGCAACTTCACCTTAGCATTAAATATAGTATTCAATACCGTATAGCCTTTATCCAAATCAAGATATTGGCGATCAAATTCATAATTATAACCGCGTTTCACTGTACTACCCATCGGATATTGTACCAAACTGCCATCTTCATTAGTATAGTCAGAATACGGACTGTTGCGCAGCATATTGGCATCCCAGTAATTGGTTCCCAGACTGACGGCAATATCACCGTCCGTGCGGTCCTGGAAATTCACATTGGCACCGATTTCCAACCAGTCAGTCACTTTACCAGACACCTTCAAGTTGGCACGCATGGCACTATAATCATTACCCTTGACAGCACCCTCATTCTTTTGATAACCGAAAGACATGTAGTAGCTCATACGTTCACTGGCACCGGATACACTGGCATTGTAGTCCTGATTGATACCGGTACGGAAAGTCTGGTCATACCAGTCGTGAGTTTTTCCAGTCAAGAAGTTTCGCAGCACAGCATCCTCCAAGCCCAAGCGCTTGGCATAAATACTTAATGCCGATTCTCCTGACTCATTCTTGCTATATGCCATCCACTGCTCCTGCGTAACTCCATATCGCCCCAAATTGTCCGGATGATCGTAATAACCCGGATTAGTCTGGCCAGTCTGGTAAGCTTCGTACTTGCCGGTTGCCGGATTCACGCCGTATGTACCGACTTTATACCAATCCTCGCGGTATTGCATATACTCAGAAGCGTTGAATACATCACGGTAAGCGCTCTTAGTATTGATACCAAGTGTTGCACTGACATTAATTGTCGGCTTGCCCATCTTACCCTTCTTGGTAGTCACTACAATAACGCCATTGGCACCCTTCGCACCATAGATAGCAGCAGCCGAAGCATCTTTCAACACGTCTATCTGACCGATATCCTCCGGATTGATTTCTGAAAGCTCGCCATAGAATTGCATACCGTCAAGGATAATCAACGGTGTATTGTGCGTATCATTGGCAGGATTATTCTTATCAGTCACATAAACAGAACGCTGTCCACGTACCATCATCGTACCGCCTCCCTTTGCATCGGCATTGTAACCGATATTTAGTCCTGGAGTACCGCGTAATACATCCTGTACAGTCTTGGGAGCTTCATTGGCAAGCTTGTCGGGACGAATCTGCACAACAGACCCCGTAAGGTCTTTCTTACGCATTGTTCCGTAACCCACTACCACCACTTCTTCCAGCATCTCACTGTCATCTTTTAAGATTACATTCAGTGGCTTGCCTGCGACGGCCTTTACTTCTACCGTTTTATAACCGATAAAAGAGATTTCCAATGTCGCATCCGGATTCACTTTGATACTGAAATTACCGTCAATATCGGTAATAGTACCATTACTGGGATTGCCTTTTTCACGGATATTGGCACCGATAACCGGTTCACCCGTGGAATCTTTCACTACACCCGAAACGGATTGTTTCTGTTGTTGGACCATCTGCACAGCAGGGACATTTTCTTCAGCAAATGCTGCCAAAGGATGTGCTGCAATGAAACCGGTGCAGATCAATAAGGCTGTAAGTGCCTTGCGATTTCTTTTGAACGAATTAAGATTCATCGTTTTCTTTGTTATTAGATAAGTAAGGTAATTGATAATTTCTCTCTTTCCATTTCCTACATATATAGAATAAAGGTTAACTTTTCGTCTCCCATTTCTCTAAACGAAGGTTAATTCTATGTTTTCATATGCATTAAAGATTTAATAGTTGTTTTCTCTTTTCAATGCAAACTTAAAAAATATTATAATATGGAGGAGAATAAAAACTAGGCAAGAAGGATAGAAAATCGTTCACGGAAAGGAATAAGTGTATATTTGACCATTTATTTACCTTTTAGTGACGAATTTTTAGTGGTAGAATGCAGAATTTCTACTCGCCTCTGCAAGAACATCATTCAAAGAAATGTGCTATTTTTGTGCAGACAAAATAAACCGCACCATGAAACACACCGGCATTATCTCTGCAATTCATCTTTTAGTCCTGCTGGCCATAACAGCCAATACATCAGCACAACCCTACCGCATCTCGCATTTGGGGGTAGACGACGGACTTTCCAATAATTATATAGTCAGCCTGGCACAAGACCGGAAAGGCTATATCTGGATAGCTACAGAATCAGGACTGAACCGTTTTGACGGGCAGCAGTTTATTATTTACAATAAAAACAATTCCGGACTGAGCAGCAATGAACTGAATGCCCTACTTGCCGATCCTAAACAAGATAAGATATGGATAGGTACCCAACGCGACGGATTGTGTTGCTTTGATTATGAAACGGAAACAATCACCTGCATAAAGACCGGAGAAAGCCAGCTTGCCAGTAATGACATCCCCTACCTCGCCCGGGCATTGGACGGAGGAATCTGGATTACCCACTATCACATGGGAATACAGCACTATGATATACAGAAAAAGCAGTTCTCCGCTGCTTATAACTATAAGACTATAAAAGGACTGCCGGGACGCTACTGGATTGGAATGGATGACGGAGAAGGCAATCTCTACATCGGGCATGTGACCGACGGATTAAGCATCATAGACATGAAAAGAAACACCTTCCGAAACTATCGGCACGACCCGCACAATCCCAACAGCATCCCCGGTGATGAAGTCTATTCCATCTGTATCGACCACAACAAAAACATATGGGTAGGAACCAACAAAGGAGCGGCCCTCTTTCATCCAGATACCCAACAGTTCACCGTATTCCAGCATAAAAAAGAAGATGAATACTCCCTGCTCCCCGGAACAGTGATGGACATCAAGCAGATGAAAAACGGCGACCTTTGGTTTGGCACCAGCATGGGAGGCATCAGCATACTGAATATGCAAAGCAACACTTTCACGGATGCCCGCAATATCCGCTTCCGAAATATCACCGCCACAAATGACGAATACGGACTGACCGGCCCCTATGTGCGACGCATGCTACAAGACTCTTTCAGTAACATCTGGATAGGCAATTACCGTGACGGACTGGACTTCATCAGCTATGAACCAAACATTTTCAGTACCCTGCGCTATACAACGGAAAAACAAGGGAGAACCCGCTACAAACAAGTGTGGAGCCTCTGTATGGACCACAACAAACAGTTGTGGATGGGCGGAGAAAGCGAGCTGGCACTTTATAGGAAAGGAGAAAAAGTACAAGTAATACCATTGCCTACTTCCACTTCCCATCCGCATGCACACATCAGAGCTATTCATGAGGACAATAAAAACAGAATCTGGATAGGAACCTGGGAAGCAGGGCTATTCTATTATGAACCGGAAAAAAGAAAATTCACCCAAATTCACGAAAACAACTCACAGCCTTCGGATGTGCGGTGCTTTTATGAAGAACCGGATGGAAAGTTATGGATAGGCAGCCGAAATGGAATCTACTCCTTTTCCAATGAAAAGCTGGTCTGTGAACAACGTATAAACGAACAGTTAGAGGACCTTATCATACACGGTATTCATCGTGACTCACAAGGCAAATTGTGGGTAGGGACTTTCGGCAAAGGAATCTTCATTTTCAGTCCGCAAGGAAAACTCCTGAAAAACCAACAGAAAGACAACGGGTTCCCCTCTAACGCCGTAAATTCTTTGACAGCCGATTCGCAAGGACGTATATGGGTAGCCACGCGCGAAGGTGCCATCCTCTTTCAGGATACCCGCACACCCGACGATTATCTTACTTTCGGTAATCCCGAAGGCTTGGAAAACACGCAAGTCCGTGCTGTCTGTGAAGACCGGGACGGTAATATTTGGGTCAGTACCAACGCCGGCATCTCCCGACTGAATGAAAGCCGGAAAGTGTTCTATAATTATGACTATCGTGACGGCATTCCCTTAGGCGACTTTATGGACGGGGCCTCCATATTGGACAGTGACGGTACACTGTATTTCGGCTCACAAAATGGTACATGCTATTTTGACCCTTCATCACTTTTCGCCGCACAAATCATAGCGCCTGTCACCATCACCCGTTTCTTTGTATACAGCAAACAGACGGAAAGCAAAGATGTAGAAACACCGCTACCTCTGGCTTCCGGCAGAATTACATTGCCATACAATGAAAACACCTTCAAAGTTTCGTTCAATGTACTGGACTATACACAAAACTCGCAAGTGGAATTTGCCTATATGATGGAAGGGCTGGAAGATGTATGGTATAACACCCAAGGAGAAAAGCAAGTAACTTTCCGGAATATCCCTCCGGGAAAATATACTTTCAAAGTGAGAACCCGGTTCCGCAACCAAGAATGGGAAGAAAAGATTGCCACACTTCCCATTATCATCCGTCCTCCCTTCTGGTTGGCGTGGTATGCCAAATTACTCTATTTCTTTATAGCAGCTACCCTTGTATATATTCTTATCAGTTTCTATAAACGGAAACTGGACCTGGAAAGCAGCCTTAAAGTAGAGCGCAAAAACAGTCAGAACAAGCAGGAACTGAACGACGAACGCCTGCGCTTCTACACCAACATCACCCACGAGTTACGCACTCCGCTCACCCTGATTCTGGGGCCTCTGGAGGACCTGCTCAGCGACAACAGCCTCTCCCCAAAGCATGCCAATAAAATCAGTATCATCCATGATAGTGCTGCCCGTCTGTTGAATCTGATTAATGGTATATTGGAATTCCGAAAAACAGAAACGCAAAACCGAAAACTCTCCGTAGCAAGAGGTGACCTTTCAGAACTGGTACAAGAAATAGGATTACGGTATAAAGAGCTGAACCGTAATCCCAAAGTCAATTTCCACGTCCACATCAATACAGAAGAAACACTGCTTTTTTATGACGCAGACATGTTGACCACAATCTTGAGCAACCTCCTTTCCAATGCGGCCAAATACACCTCGGAAGGCAACATCACTCTCAGCTTAAATTCTATAGAAGAAAACAGCGTGAGATATACAGAAATAAGTGTCAGCGACACCGGACACGGAATCTCCCCGGAAGCATTGCCACATATTTTTGAACGTTACTATCAAGCCAACAGCAAATACCAAGCCTCCGGTTCCGGTATCGGACTGGCTTTGGTGAAAGGATTGGCCGACCTGCACGAAGCTACTCTCGACGTCAGCAGCCAGCTGGAAGTCGGCACCACTTTTAGGCTACGCCTATTGACAGACAATATTTATCCCAATGCCCTGCATACCGACATTCATCCGTCGAATGGGCAAAACGAATCTGAATCCACAGACAATCTGTCGGAAGAAAGCCTCAATATGGAAGAACAAATCGAAGAGAGCCGTCCGTTGCTGCTTGTAGTGGAAGACAATCAGGATATACGCGAATACATCCGCCAGTCTCTCGGCGATGATTTTGACATACTGACGGCTGAAGACGGCAGCAGAGGCTGGACGTTGGCCCAAGAACGGATTCCCAACATTATAGTCAGTGACATCATGATGCCGGTGATGGACGGTATACAGCTTTGCCGATCAGTCAAGGATGACATCCGGACCAGCCATATTCCCGTCATACTGCTGACAGCCAAAGACTCCTTGCACGACAAGGAGGAAGGCTATACCGCAGGTGCAGACTCCTATCTGACCAAGCCGTTCAGTGCCAAACTGCTCCATAGCCGCATCAATAATCTGCTGGAAGCACGCAAGAAGCTGGCCGCCGGCCTGGCGGTTGCCACCCCTCATTCGGAGCCTGCCGACGAAACCGCCGATTTAATGAATCCGCTGGACAATGAATTCGTGCAACGCATCACGCAAATCATTGAAGACAATCTGGAAATGGAAAAAATGGATATTGCTTTCATTGCCGACCAAATGTGCATGAGCCATTCCACCCTCTACCGGAAAATCAAAGGAGTGGCAGATATGTCGGCAAATGAGTTTATCCGCAAGGTGAAAATGAAGAACGGGGTAAAACTACTGCTCTCCGGAAAATACTCCATATCAGAGATTTCCTACATGACGGGGTTCAGCAGTGTAGCCTACTTCAGGCAATGCTTCAAGAATGAATTCGGAATGACGCCGTCGGAATACGTAAAGCAGAAATGATAAAATCGTCAATGAGGGTGTCAAAACTCTCCCTCTAACAGAAATCACCCCTGCTACAAATGCTTGCAACAAGGGTGATTTCTATATTATATTGGGGCATTTTAACTTTACCTTTATACTCAAAGAGGCTTAAACATCATTCCACTCCTACCTCATTTTTCACCGGCATCATGATAAACGTAAATTCATAGTCGGCATAAGGAACCTGATATTCAAGACGGGCTATACGTCCCCAACTGTCTTCGCAACCCAGACCGGCTTGCACCTTGTCGATACAAAGATTAGTCAAATCAGCTTCATCCACCTCTTGCGAGTGTCCTTGCCCTTTGCTCCAGCCTTCGTCCAAAGACTCGACGGTATAGTGCAAGGCAGATGCAGAGAAGGGAGCGGCTGCTACAATCTTGATGCCATTACCAGACTGATCCAACATCTTCCACCAACGAATATCGGTCTTTGTTCCATTTTCCTGCGGACGGATGTAAGGATAGAACTGCTCGGCCACACTTTGGCGATAAATGCCTAAGTCGGCACAATGATTACGGTCAATATAGTTTTCAACCGGACCGCGTCCATAGTATTCAACGGTTTCAAAGCTGCGCGGCATAGGCATCTGCAGACCGAAACGGAACATGTTCGATACTTTGGCATTCTTGTCGGCAGTCAGCTTCTGGGTCACCTTGACGGCACCGGCATTGTTGATGACATAAACAAGGTTCAGCTTAGCTGAAACACCCGGCATGTCGTAAGCAGATTCTACAATCACCTGATTGTTCTCCGTGCGCTGTTTGAAAGAGGTCAGTTTGATTTCCGGATTCTTCCAAGCGATATATTTGCGTTGCAGATTGGCACCGTAGTCGTTGTCAACAGGCGCACGCCAGAAGTTTGGTTTTAAAGCCTCGCCGTCTTTAATCATATCCCGGCCATTCACTTCGTACTTGGTCAGATAACCGTTGTGCTTGTTGATTTCTACACGGAAAGCATCACCGGAGACGATGAGGTAGTTCCAATCGTTATCCTGTACTTGGGGAGCCGTCATCTCGATATTGCTCTGTTCGCAGTTCTTCAATTCCATGGAAGGAGCTTTGTAAGGATTGAGCGTCAACTGGTCTTTTGCCACTACATGTCCGGCGGAAAGCAATCCTTCACGGTTCTTCAGCTTATAAGAAACATTCAGCAACCACTCGGTGCATTGGCAAGTCTTACCCAAGTCCAACTTGATTTTGGCTGTCTGTTGGGGAGCTACATTCAGATTATCCACACGACCGGTCCGTATCACCTTACCACCTTTCAGTACCTCCCACTCCATATAATAGGCAGAAAGGTCACGGAAGAAGTATTCATTGAACACATTGATTTCACCGTTCTTCAAGTCGGCCGGAGTAGTCCAGATGTCTTGATAAATACGGCCTACCTCATACATGTGGGGATTGGGTACACGGTCGGGGCTAATCAAACCATTATCACAGAAGTTACCGTCGCTGGCATCAAAACGGTTGAAGTCACCGCCGTAGGCATAAATCATCTTACCGTTCTTTCCTGTCCAACGTACAGACTGATCAACAAAATCCCAAATAAAGCCACCTTGGAATTTGGGATATTTACGCACCAAATCCCAATATTCTTTAAAACCTCCTTGCGAGTTTCCCATCGCATGAGCATATTCGCACTGAATCAGGGGCTTTGTCATAGAATCATCCTCACTGTATTTCTTACATCCGTCATAGCCATAATACATCGGGCAATAGATGTCTGTCTTGCCTGTTTTACCGGCTTGTTCATATTGTACGGCACGGCTCGGGTCTTCAGCCTTTATCCAATCGTAGGCAGCTTCGAAATTAGCGCCATAGCCGGCTTCGTTGCCCAAAGACCAGAAAATGACGCTGGGATGATTGAAGCTACGCTGCACATTGCGCTGGTTACGCTCCATATGTGCTTTCTTATACTCCTCACGTTTGGCAAGTGTCTCTTCCCCATAACCCATTCCGTGGGATTCGATATTGGCTTCGGCCACTACGTAAATACCATATTGGTCGCAGAGGTCGTACCAGAGATTATTGTCGGGATAATGGCAGGTGCGCACGGCATTCAAGTTGAACTGCTTCATCACCTGAATATCCTGAATCATGCGTTCGCGAGAAATGACGTAACCACCGTCCGGATCCATCTCGTGGCGGTTGGCTCCCTTGAAGAGAACGGGCTGGCCGTTGACAAGTATCTGACTTCCTTTCAGCTCTATCTTTCGGAAGCCCACCTTTACGGGAATCACTTCACTGCTGCCTTGCAAAGTGGCACGCAGGGTATACAAGTAAGGCGTTTCCGCCGTCCACTTATGAGGATTCTCCACATTTATCAAGGCAGTAGCGCTACCTTTGGCGACAGCTGTAGCCACCTGTTTTCCGGCAGCGTCCAGCAGTTCAAGACTGACATTGCCGCCACCCTTCACATCAAGCTGTACTTTCAGGGAACCGTTCTTATAAGCAGCATCCAAATCGGGAGTGACACGGATGTCCTGAATGCGCTTCTTGTCACGGGCATACAAGTAGCAATCGCGCCCTACACCGCTATAACGGAAGAAGTCCTGGTCTTCCAGATACGTCCCGTCACACCAGCGGAATACCTGAAAGGCTATCAGATTCTTTTGTCCCGGCTTCAAGTAGGGTGTCAGGTTGAATTCAGCCTCTAGTTTGCTGTCCTCACTATAACCTACGTACTTGCCGTTTACCCACAAATACATATTGGAAGTCACGGAACCGAAATGAGCAATGATGTCCTTACTCTTCCAGTCGGCAGGTATTACAATCTCACGACGGTAGGAACCTACATTGTTATTCTCCGTCGGCACCTGCGGTGGATTGTTCTTGAACTGATTGCGCCAGGCATATCCGGTATTCACGTAGATAGGGTCGCCGAAACCGTTCAGTTCCCACATACCGGGAACGGCCATATCGCTCCATCCCTTGTCGTTGAACCCCACTTTCCAGAAATCCGTGGGACGGGCATCGGCATTCTTCACCCAGAAGAATTTCCAGATACCGTTCAGAGTCATGTAATTGGAAGAATGTTCTTTTGCTCCACGAGCCGCAGCATCTACCGACTCATAGGCAAAATAGTTGGTGTGCATCGGAGCACGGTTCACGGCATTCACTTCAGGGTTTTGCCATTCAGTGAAGGACTGTGCGCTTGCGGCAATGGCAAAAGTCGCAAGCAGTCCGGTAATGAAATGTTTCTTCATGGTAAATAGTTTATAAAAATTAGCAACGGCATACAAGCAGAACCGGTATGCCGTCACAAAGATACGCCTATCCTATAATTAAAAGGAAGAATAATCGTTCAAAAAAGGCTGAATTTAATTCTTTAAGTAAGTGTTCATAACTAGTTCACATAATTAAATAGGTGACTAAATGGGAATTTATTTTGATTGAGTACTTATCCGCAAACGATAGACTCCGAACGAACGGGGCTGAAGCTCCAGGCTCAGAGAACGGGAAGCCACCTCCACCGGACGAATACGTGGAACAATAGCCTCCTGCTCCAGTGTATTCTTGGCTTTCCAGTCATCACTTTGCAAATAGGTGCAGGAACCCGAGACAAGCTGCCGCTTCTTCAATCCGCTGAACTCTATCTGTACCTTCTCCGATCTGCTGCCCGCATTGACAAGCTTCAGAATTACTTCTCCCGTAGGAGCATCCAGCACTGCCGATGCATAAAGGCTGTCCTGCCCCGTCACGGGTTTTCCGTCCATTTGCAGGTTCAGCACATCTGTTCCGGCATTCATACCGTACATCTGCTGTACGTAATAGTTGGGAGTCCGCATCATGCGGAGATTGTCGAACCAAATCAAATCGGGATTCCACTGCCAGGCATCCACATGGGCAAACAACGGAGCATAGGTAGCCAGGCGCACCACATCGGCATTACGTTCCAGTCCCGTCATAAAAGCTGCTTCGGACAGTGCCGCCAAGAAATTATTGGCTTTCCCGGTGGGGTGGTCATGCGATGCATATTCACCGGCAAAGACTTTCGGTCCTTTACGGTCATAGTCATCATAGCGGGCGGCATTGGCAAAGAACCAGTCGGGAGCCATATAATAATGCTCGTCCACCAAATCCACCCCGATGCGTTTCATCTCAGGCCAGAGGTAATCGAACTTGTCTCCATCTGCACTCGGACCGGAAGAACCTACAATCTGCATATCGGGATATTCCGCACGGATGGCTTTCGTGAACACTTCCAGACGCTCGGGATAGACTTCCCCCCACTGTTCATTGCCGATGGCAATCATTTTCAGACCGAACGGTTCGGGATGTCCCATATCGGCACGCACCTTTCCCCACTTGGAGGTTGCAGCACCGTTGGCAAACTCGATGAGGTCGAGGGCATCCTGCACGTACGGGCCGAGTTCTCCAAGGGGAACCACTTCGTTGCTTTCGTATTGGCAGGACAGCCCGCAGCTCAGTACCGGCAGAGGCTCTGCACCGAGGTCTTCACTCAGCAGGAAATATTCGTAAAAGCCAAGTCCGTAACTCTGGAAATAATCCGGGAAAGCTTTATGCTTGAATGTATAGTTCCAGCGATTTTCGTTCAAAGGACGGTTCTCTACCGGACCCACGGAATTCTTCCATTGATAACGGGTGGCAAGGCTGTTGCCTTCGATGATGCAGCCACCGGGAAAACGGAATACTCCGGGATTGAGGTCATAGAGGGCTTGTACCAAGTCGGCACGCAATCCATTCTCACGCTTCTTCCAAGTGTTCACCGGGAAGAGAGAGATGTGGTCCATATCTACCGTACCCTCCGTCTGCAACACAACACGCAGACGCGAGCGAACATCGGTAAAAGGAGCTTTCAGCACAGCCGTCAGCTTCTGCCATTCACTGCCTTTCACTTCCAGTTCCTTCTTCAGGAGATTCTCTCCGTTGGAATTCACCAGTTCGACGGAAAGCTTCATTGGTTTGGTATCCGGCGTACGGACATAGGCAGAGAAACGGTAATCTTCTCCTTTTTTTAGGCCGATACCACGATAACCTTCATTATCCAGTCCGGCACGTAAAAGACGGCCGTCATTGGTAATGCGCACATAATGCGGATTGCGGTCGAAGCAGGGCCGCTCGTCCTGTACCGTCACCTCGCCGAAAGGTATCCACCCCACCAGCGGCTGCGGGAACTCAAAAGAGCGGTTCTTTACCAGTTCGGCATACAAACCACCGTCCGCACCGAAATTGATGTCTTCGAAGAAGACTCCATACATGGCAGGATTTATCCGAGCCGTCGGTTTTGATACATCAACAGTCATCACATGCCGTTGCGCCTGCATGCCAAGAGCAACGAACAATGTCAATAGAAATAAAAGTCTTTTCATGGTTTTAATCTGTTTATAACGATAGCATAAGCTAAATTATGACGACATACTTACCTATTCTATATCAATCCTATTTACCGGCAACCACACATCCATCTTGCCCTCACCCCGGTGTGCCCATGCATAATAAGGTATCAGGGTCAGCGTCACATCTCTGGTTGCCAACTTTCCGGCAGCATCAAAACCAAGAGCCTGCACTTCTGTGGTAATTTCGTTGATGCCATACAGCAGTTCGGGCTTCTCCGTCACCTGGAATTTCGGATGACGGTTCAGGATGATATTTTGTATATTAAAATCATTATCGGCCCACTCGGCACAATAAACGATAGGACCACGCTCAACAGCCACCCGTCCACGGTCGGCAACCACTTTTTCATTGGCTTTCACCACACGGGGTTGCATGTCGAAATGCACCTCTACCACATCCCCTTTCTTCCACTTCCGGTCTATCCGGAGATAGCCTTTACGAAGTTCACCGGTCACCTCCTCGCCATTCACCGATACACGATAGCCCAACTTCAGGTCGTCGGCATACGAATAAAGGTCACTCGGAAGTACACTGCCGCGCACCCAACCCGGAATACGGATATTCATCGTAAACGGCAGGTTGCCCTGAGCCACCTTCACACGAATATCTCCGTTCCAGGGGTATCCGGTTTCCTGCTCCAGCACCACTTTCTTTTCATTCAACTTCAACTCGGCACGGTTGGACAAGAAAAGGTTGACGTACACTTGATTGTCTTTCACGGCATACACATATCCCGGCAAAGAAGGAATGAACCGGCTGATGTTGCTGGGACAGCAGGCACAACCAAACCACGGCTGGCGTGTAATCGTATGGTCGGCATTGAAGTGATACTTACCATCGCAAGACAACGGATTGGGATAGAAGAACTTGCCTCCGTCCAATGAAACGCCGGAGATTAATCCGTTGTAAAGCGTACGTTCCAACACGTCGAAATACTTGGAATCGCCATGCAGCAGGAAGAGGCGGTAATTCATGTAAACATTGCCGATGGCGGCACAGGTCTCATTGTAGGCAGTCAGATTCGGCAATTCATAGTTATCACCGAAAGCTTCGCCCGCATGACGCGCACCGATACCGCCGGTAATATATATCTTCTTGCCGACGATATTCTCCCATATCTTGTCGATAGCCTTGATGTAGGAGCTGTCACCCGTAATGGCAGCCACATCAGCCATACCGGAATACATGTAACCGGCACGTACGGCATGTCCCACTGCCTCTTCCTGCTCCAGTACAGGCTTGTGCGACTGCAAATAGATGTCCTTGCGTGCCGTAGTGCCGCGCGCGTCGAGGAAGAACTTGGCCTGGTCGAGGTATTTCTTATCTCCTGTCACGGTATAGAGGCGTACCAATGCCATTTCGGCAATCTGATGTCCGGGAATCACACGCTTCTGTCCGGGGCCTTCACCGATATTCTTGCATACGCAGTCGGCATAACGGATAGCTATATCCAGGAAGTTCCGCTTGCCTGTAGCTTGATAATAAGCCACAGCCCCTTCCACCATGTGACCCAGATTATAGAACTCGTGGCTCAAATTCTCCACCTCCGACCAGCGTTCCGGCCCCGACCAATCGTGCGGATGCTTGGGGTTCATGGTACGTGCGGTGTAAAGATACCCGTCCGGTTCTTGGGCGGCGGCCACTATGACCAATACGCTGTCGATATATTCTTCCAGTTTCTTGTCCGGGTAAGTCTGCAAGGAGTAACTTGCACCTTCAATCGTCTTATAGACATCCGTATCGTCAAAGGAGAAGCCTCCCACCTTATACTCATCACTGGGATGAGTAGCTTTCACAAAGTTTTCATAACGTCCGGTTTCCTCACACTTACTGAAAGCCAACGGGATGGTTACCTCGCGGCTTGCCTTCAAGCGTTGTCCCCAGAAACTGTCCGTCACCTTCACTGAAGTGAAAGGAACCGGGTCGATGGGATAACCGGAATGCAAAATCTGTTGCTTTTGTGCCGACACACTGCCGGTCATGGCTGCAACAAATGCCAAAGTCAATAATCGTTTCATATCTTTTAAGTTTTTAAGTTCTTAAGTTCCCACGCACGGAATTACACGGATCTATCCTTATTTCCCCTTATTCTCATGGATACGTATCACCGTAAACGAATAGGCAGGCAAGGTATAAGGAAACTCCGTACCGCCGATGTCGAAGGCGGAAGTCACGGAACGTGCCTGCTTGTCTTTCGGGTCACCCGTCAGGAGCGTCTTCACTGCCGAGGGATTCTGCAAGTCGATGCCCTTCAGCTTCACTGTAGAGGAAACCTCTACCGGAAGCAGGTTCACCAGCTTTACGATATGGTCACCCGTGGCCTCATCCTTTACCACCGAAACGCCGACGCGCTTGCGGACAGCCTCTTGCCCATTATTCAGTGTGACGTGCGAGGTGATGTACTGCGTACCCGCATTCTGTCCGTACATCTGCTGTGTGTAGTAGCCCACGGTAGGCTTCACCTCTGTGTTATTGAAATAAATCAAGTCGGGATTCCACTGCGTATGGCCTTCCTTCGCCAGCAACGGGGCGTACGAGGTCATCTCCACCACATCGGCATTACGTTCCACCGAAGTCAGATAGAGAGCTTCTGCCAACGCTGTCTCTATGTTGTTGGGACGTCCGGGCAGGTGGGCGGCATATTCGCCCAGATAGACCTTGGACTTGGTACGGTCATAACGGTCGTAGTAGTCCTGGTTGTGAATCATCCAGCCCGGATCCACGTAATAGTGTTCGTCCACCATGGGCACGCCCAGTTCCGTGGCAAGGCGCCAGCCCTCCGCATAGTCCGTGCCTTCGTAGAAGGGACCTACAGTGCCGACAACCGTAATTTCGGGATGCTTCTCCCTGACAGCCTTGTATATCATGGCAAAGCGCTCCTCAAACACTTCGGTAATCATATCCTCGTTGCCGATGCCGATATACTTCAGATTGAAAGGCTTGGGATGGCCTGCCTCGGCACGCTTTCTGCCCCACACGGTGCGGTGCGCATCGCCGTTGGCATACTCTATCAGGTCGAGCACATCCTGGATATAGGCAGGCATCTCTTCCATCGGGATGCCACCCTGCTGGCCGTAGCGCATCAGTTCCTTGTTGGCCCCTTGCGGACAATTGTCGGCATAGTGCGTGTGTGTACCCGAATTCTGGCACGGCACGCCCGCTGCCAATACCGGCAAAGGTTCGGCACCTATATCTTCGCAGAAGCGAAAGTACTCGAAGTAGCCCAGTCCGCGTGTCTGATGATACCCCCACAGATTGCGCAACGGCTTACGAGCCTCGAGCGGGCCGATAGAGCCTTTCCAGTCATAGATATTGTCGATGCCGTCGCCATGAGCCACGCAGCCGCCGGGAAAGCGGACGAAGCGTGGATGCAGGTCGGCAAGCGTCTGCGCCAGGTCGGCACGCAAGCCGTTCTTATGGCCCTTGAATGTATTTTGCGGAAAAAGGGAAATCATATCGAGATGCAGTGTCCCCACCGTCTGCGGCTGGAGCGAGAGGACGGCGGCACGCACGTCGGCATTCGCCGTCAGCACCGTCTGCTGTTTCTTCCACTCTTTGGAGGACACATTGACGGAAGAGCGGGCAATCTCACGGCCATCCTGGTCGAGCAGGCAAACAACCACCTTGCCTCCCTTGCTGCCCGGTGCCACGCGGGCGAAGAGAGAGAAATCGTACTTCTCCCCTTTCTTCAAGCTAATACCGTCGAAACCGTCGTTCTGCAATGTCACTCCGGGACGAGCTTCCAGTACGGCATAATGAGGATTGTTGGGATGGATGGGGTCGGCAGTGGCAATGGTTACGGCAGCCGAAGCATTGCCCTTTTTCACCGCCCAGGCATATGTAGCGTCCCAACCTTGACGAGAACCGTCTTTGGACGAATACTCGAAGTCACGGTTCTGTACCAGCTCGGCATACAGCCCGCCGTCCGCTGCATAGTTGATGTCTTCGAAGAAGATGCCTATCAGATGCTTGCTGATGGGTTTTGCACATTCCGTCTCCACCTCAATAGTCGCCTCCACCGGTTTCAGGCCGGCAAAACGAATGGGGTCTTGCTCGGCACGTTCGGCATAGAGTGCCTGGCGGTACTTCTTATGCTCCGCAAAGGAGATGACACGCTGCACCGTGGCATACGGCACACGCTGCATCCAGCCCTGCTGCATGGTACCGTTCAGCAGAACCTCCTTCCGCACGGTGGGATAGACCTCTGCCGGCCGGTATTCGGCAAGGCGGGAACGGTCAAAGTATTTCTGCGCTTTCCATTGCAGCAGGTCGGGAGACTCGACGTATGCAAGGGAGTTTCCGCTTTCCGTCAGTTCCCAGATACAGTGCCAACGGTCGTCGGCACGGGTCTGCATCAAGTGCGGTTTCAGCATCCGCTTCATTTGCCCCCAGGGGCCGAAGTCCGAGTTGACAAAGGAGCTGCCCTCTGCCACGCTGAACCATCGGTTGCCATTGGGACTCCAGGCTAGTTTCAGACCGCCACTGCCGTCGGCATGGGAGTAGGAAAAGAGATAGACTGAATCGGGTTCATTCGCCACTCCATTCGTTATAGCCTGCAAAGGAACGGTCAGTGTCAAGAACAGACACAAGGACAATAATTTCAAGAATCCATTCATGGTATTAAGTCGGTATTAATCATTTACATTTAGTTCGATAGTCACAATCAGCCGTATTCTGAATGCCATTCAGTCGTATAGTGAATGCCATTCAGTATACGACTGAATCAGGACAATTATAGACCTCTGATAATCAAAGATTTGCAAAAGGAGTAATCCGTTATGATATATCATTACAAAACAAGGGTTGCTCCATGCCTTCTTTATTCCACGATTACCGCCCCTCCCTGCGGCTGAACCGTGAGTTGCAGAGAGCCGTCAGCCTTTATCCTCTGTAGCTTTAATTGAGGCTGCATCTTCTTGTCATCACTATACAGAGACACCTCTTGTCCTGCCAGCATAGGAAGGTCAAGTTTCAGTTTCAACGGTTCCACCGTTGCATTGGCAGCGGCTATGTACCACGTGTTTCCATGACGGCGGGCAAGAACAATATATCTCCCCGGATAGCCGTCAATGAAACGGGTCTCGTCCCAAGTAGTGGGCACTTGTTTCATAAAGTCGAGGCAGATTTGCGGAGCATCCGTCAGGTTATTAGGTGCCAAGGCGAAGTTCTGGATAGGATTTTGAAACAGCACTGCCGTTGCCAGCTGAAAGATGTCCGTGGTGCGGCGAATAGTTCCACCATCGTTGCTGCGGTTCAAACGCTTGTTCAGGAACACACCGCCAAACTCCATGCATCCCACAGCATTGCGGATGAAAGGGTGCAGCGTGGCATTGAACGCCTCGTTATCACAGAAATGCTGACTAAATACCAGATTCTCGGAAGCCAGCACCGCCTCGCTGCCTACGTAATTGGGATACATCCGTTCCCAGCCGCGAGGCAAGGTACAGCCGTGGAAGATAACCATCAGACCGTGGTCGTCGGCATCGCTCAGAATCTCCTCGTACAAACGCAGGGTCTCCTGCTTGTCACCGCCGAAGAAGTCTACTTTGATACCCTTCACACCCTGGCTTTGCAACCAGCGCATCTCTTGCTTGCGGGCAATGGAGTTATCCATCCGGTTGACGGGACTCTGCTCTATATCGTTCCAGTAACCACTGGAGCTATACCACAAAAATACCTCCACACCCTTGCTACGGGCATACTTGATAAACTGTTCCATGCGGTCGCGACCGATGTTGTTGTCCCACCAGTTGTCAATCAATACATATTCGTATCCCATGGCGGCTGCCAAGTCAACATAGCGCACCTGGTCGTCGTAGTTGATGCTGCCGTCCTGCCAGAGAATCCAGCTCCATGTGCCACGGCCCGGCTTGTAATCATGGGTGGTGGTATAGCGTGGTTCCACTACATCCCAGGGGACGGTGGTTTCCACAATCGGCTTCAAGGTTTCCCCCACCGTCACAGTACGCCACGGCGTGGAGCCCGGCAGGGAAAAGGCAGGTGCCACCGTTCCATTGCCGTTGTTCTCTTCCGGCATGGGGAAAGCAATGCGATACACGCCGTTATCCCAATCACTCAAACGCGAGCCACAATAACGGCTGTCCACTCCGGTTTCACTGAGCAGTACCCAGCCGTCATCCCCCACCTTGAACAAGCAGGGAAATGTATATCCATGTCCATAACCCGAACGTTCGTTCATCGGGGTATCTGCCTTATATTCTTCTTCGTAACTGGGTTTGGTACGCTTCCACCCTATCATGGCGTCGCTCTGCGGACAAAGGAAAGTGGTGGTCTGCGACGGGAAGCGGAAGCCGGTCCGTTCGCTGTTCACCGTGACGCTTCCTTTTCCCTGCTCCCTCGGCAGGGTGTAACGGAAAGCCACGTCATTGTTGCTGACGCGGAAAGTTATCTGCACATTCTTCCCCTCACCGTTGACGAATGAACAAAGCAATTCGTTTGCCCGGTAATGGATGTGCGAAGCTTTGATTCGGGATTGTTCATAAACCGTATCAAGAGCTGTGACTTTATGTTCCTTCAACTGCAATCCTCTATAGAAATCACCCACATTTGTCTCCATCCCCAAGGGAGAAGATTCCAGCATTTGCTTTCCATTGTAGGTGACGGCGTAAGACACTTCGCCGTTGGCTGACGGGCAGGATACCGTAAGCTGCAATTTTCCATCCGGACCATTGACAGATACACTCTGTGCTGCCAGCGGACCTGAGAGGGCAAACAACCAAACCAGTAATTTCAATCTATTCTTCATGGTATTAAATTATTATGTTATATCATTAAATTAAAAGGTAGGCACCACCGGCCTGATGGTTCCGTCTTCATTGAACTCCATCCGGTCTATGCAGACTTCACGATGAACGCCGGGGCCATCTTTCAAGTACCATTTATTAATACGGTGGTAAACGATTCTCCACTCATCTGTACCGGGAATCTGCAATACAGCGTTGTGTGCCGGACCGTAAATTTCCTTTTCCGGATTCTGAATCAGCACAACGGGTTGCTTGGCAACTTCGATAGGACCGAGCGGCGACTTGGATGTACCGTATGCCACATGGTAATTGGGCGAACCGGTATCGTCTACCGACCACATGAAATAGTAGAGCCCGTTGCGATAAAAGACATAGGCTGCTTCGCGGAAAGCATAGTCCTGCAAGGTGCCTCCCGCCGGCGTCATCACCGTAACGGTATTTTCCTTGATGGACACCATATCGTCGTTCAGCTCGGCACCTGCCATGTAGCCGTTGCCCCAGTAAAGATAGGATTTGCCCGAAACAGGGTCTGTAAACACATCCACATCAATCTGTTGCCCGCCACCGACGGGCGAAGCGGTAATGATAGGGCGTCCCAAATCGGTGAAAGGGCCGGCAGGAGAATCGCTCGTAGCCACTCCAATCTGCTTGCCGCCGCCATTCTTGGGGTTTCCACTGTAATAGAAGAAGTATTTATACTTACCGTCCACTTTTTTCTCTTCAATGCAAGGCGCCCAAGCATTGCCATCTGCCCAGGGCACTTGCTCCGACTTCAAGTCCAGCATGACGCCTTCATCCTGCCAGGTCTTCAAATCCGTGGAGGAGAATACGGTGAAATACCAGCCTCCCCAACCCGGCTGTCCGTCCGTAGTAGAATAGATGTAATACTTTTGGGTCTGATGGGAATAAAGGATTTCCGGGTCGGCATGGAAACCCGGCAATACGGGATTGTTGGGCAATGCGCCCAGTTCTGTCGGCTTACCCCATTCATCGGTAATGCGCAACAGCTCATGGCGGGTAATGGGGATAATGGTCCCATGACGGGGATGGAAGTTCATCTTCACCTCGCTGTCTATCACCTTAAAATTCTTCAAGTCAGTGGTTTCCGTAAACTGATAGCTTCCTTTCATATAGACGTCGTACATCAGGATATACTTATCCTGCCCTATCAGTTTGAAAGTGCCCGCACCCTCTACGGCTTCCTTAGTCTGTTGCTTGTAATCGGGTTCTTCCGTCCATGCCCCGGAGGTCAAGGAACGGGTGGTGGCCACCTTTATGCCGTTTCCATGCCCTTCCGTCTTATAGAAAAGGTGGAAAACACCATCCTTATAGACAATGTCTCCATCGATGCACGATTTCCCGTTCTCCGGCAGAAACAATGGCTTGGGCTCTCCCTCCAAATCCGTAAACTCCGCATTGGCATAAGCATAATATATGACATCGGCTCCATCGCCATGCAGCATGGACCAATACACCATGTACTTTCCCGCCTCCGGGTCGTAGATAGTCTGCGGAGCCCATACACGCTTCAAATCCTCCTGACCTGAATAACGTTTCTGTATATTGATAACGGAGTGGGACCAGTTGACCAAGTCGGTAGATTTCAGCAAAACCATGGCACGGTTTGAACTCCATCCATTGGCTGAAACCATATCTGTCACTACCATATAGAAAGTCTTGCCATCCTCGCAACGAAGGATATGCGGGTCGCGGACTCCCCCGGTGGAGCTGATGACTTTCGAGTCGATTACCGGTTCATTATCATTCAATGCCCAGTAGGTATAACCGTCCATGCTTACAGCATAGCGCACAGCTTCTTCATCGCCACTATTCCCAGTGAAATAAGTGAACAAATAAGCTACATAATCTTTTTCGGGAAAGGATTTTTGCCAGGAATATCCCGGAAGTGCAAACAACGATAATAACATTGCTGCCAAAAGCATCCGGAAAGTGTTTTTCATCCGTACAATCATAATCTTTTTATATTAAACCTTTTAACGGGTGTAAAATTAACACTATATACATTATAATACAAAGAAAGTGTATATGTTGTGTAACATATACACTTATTTAATCTCTCCAATCAGTCGGCATTCAAAAAACGCACCATCTCACAAGCTGCCAGCAGAAATGCCCCTACCCCAAAGTTAGCAGTAGAGTTGGCATCAACCACCTGTCCGGGAATGGCTTTCTCGCCAATCGGCTGTACATACCCTATGCGGCCATCGGGCTGCAAGGCTACAGTAGTCAGATAATTCCACGCCTTCATCACTACGGGTTGATAAGCAGCCTTGTCCAGCAAGCCGTTGTTCATCCCCCATAACAGACCATAGGTAAAGAAAGCCGTACCGCTGGTTTCAGGACCGGGAGCATGCTCAGGGTCGAGCATACTGCGTGTCCAGTAGCCTTCCGGCTGCTGGCAGGCAGCCACGGATTTGGCCATCGTCTGGAAGCGGTCTATGTACTCCTGGCGGTATTGGTCTGTTTCGGGCAGGTCTTTCAGTACCTTTGCCAAAGCAGCCAGCACCCAACCGTCGCCACGTGCCCAGAAGTCTTTCTTACCATTCACACTTTTGTGTTTTGGATAAATATATTTGCCGTCGCGATAGTATAGGCCTTCCTCCGAATCGTACATGATACTGTTGGCATAGGTCCAGTATTCATGCAGTTTCTCCAGATATAACGGATTGCCGGTCAGCTTGTACATCTTTGTCATAACGGGCATTACCATGTAAAGTCCGTCCGCCCACCACCAATAATCGTTCTTGTCCGTACTCATCTGGTATTCCATCACTTCGCGCGCACGGGCTATCTTCCCGGAATCCGGCTTCACGGTATACAAATCCGCATAAGTCTGGAAACAAATCTGATAATCACCGAAAAGCACATAATCATCACTCTCCCCATAGCTGTACTTCCACTCTTCCTTGTTGTCACTCTTCGCGCCTTTCCATTCATTATGTTCTGCCCACGCCTCGGAATAGGCATAGCATTCCGGATTACCGGTCAGGAAGAACACCTCCATGTTTCCCGTATGATAGGCGGCATTGTCCCAGAAAGAGCGCCCATGTTGCGGATGGGTCTCCTGCCAATAGTTGTTCACCCGATTGATAATCTCAATCACTTCTTCCGGTTTCGGCTGCTGAGCGGTGCATGAGAACAGTCCCCAGCAAAAAGCCAAACCCAATAAAAATAAGCATGTCGTTTTCATATACTAATACTGTTCTTTTATCTTATCACTTCCAATACATATACCGGTTGCGGTGCAAACTCCACAACCCGCTCTCCGTCTCCTTGCTTGGCATGCTGCACAAACAGATGCAGCTGCTTCCTGCTCTTCCACAATTCCGTGTCATGAGACGGTTCCCAGGCACCGACAGTGAAGTCGGTCAAATCGCTGATGCTCCACTTACTGTTTGCCACATCCGTAGCGTGCGCCAAAGAGACTTTGCTCCCCCGTTCTTCATCCCTAAATACATAAAATATCTCCCCGCCATCTACTACGATGCGCGGACGGGCCATCGGAATCATCTTCGTGCCTCCACCTTTCAGGGAAAACGGAGTGGTACGCCCGGAGACCTGGCGGCTGTGCCACATCTGCCCGTCATGCCAGACAATCCGGTATTGCGGGACGTCGCTGTCCGGGTCGCGCCAATAGGAAGCAATGTACGGATTGCCGCCTGCATCGGCACTCATGCTGGTCTGGTTTATCAGTTCCGAATTCTGAGGAATGCGGCAGGCATACTCTGCATTACCCAGACGGATGGGCAAATCATATTTCTTGCCATTTGCCTTATACCATGTTACGCCATTGTCAAAGGAACGGGCGTAGCATAGGTCATGGTTGGTTTCCACATGCCAAGTCTCGCGCCAGACCCACGACAGATGGATGGTTCCAAGCTCATCTACATATAGCTGCCAGTAAGCATTGCGCTTGTTCTCGCCATCAATCAGTACATCCTGCACACGGCTCCATTTCTTCTCCTTCAAGGAATAGCGGTTCATCACCAGGTTGCCCCGGCCGGAAGAACCGGAACGGTATGCAAACAGCAGGTCGCCTCCGGACAGCAGATAAAACTCCGGATAGGTTACATTGCCTTCATCCACGCCCGTCATGGGCTCCTTCTCACCCAATTCCAGTGAATGGGGTGCAATGCTGCGACAGTAGTTCAAGAGCTGTCCATGATGGTCGAAGGCTACATGAATATACCCGTCACCGTCCAGCATCATGCTGATGACGTTATGGGCATCCTTCACATTCCCTTTATACTGTGTGCGGTGCAGTGTCCACTGTCCGGCATGGAGGTTCCGTTTTCCAAGAGTCAGGAACCCTTCCGCATCATAGTAACTGATGTATTGCTCGTCACCTTGCGTCACCAGCGAATTATTACGGAATACGGCAGTGTTGACGGAAGTCTGGCTGTATCCTTTCCCCACTTCCACCAGATGCGTTTCGGGAAGGACACCGGCAGCACCCTGTGCACAGAGTGCCACCGGAAATCCACCAATCCCCCAAACAATTAATATAAATACTATAAAAAATGAATCAGTCTTACTCATAATAGGCATGGTCTTTGGGGAATTCTTCACCACCCCACGCCTTTTTCGAGGTCCATGCCTGCGGAGCATCTGTCCAGAACGGATGGTCGGCGGGCAAGCCCAGGGGCAAGAATGCCAGGGAAGCCATGTAAAGGCTGCCGTTGTTAGTATACCAGTCGGAGATATGAGGCTGGGAACCATTGAATCCCAATGTCAGAAAACCTTTCTCGTTGAAGTTCCGGTTGTCACCGAACATACGGTTGATGACAGCTGTCATGGCAGCACGTACCTGTCCGTTCGACAATTCCTTGGGCAACCATCCACGCCATGCCAACAAAGCCAATGGTTGGAGGGTACCGGTGCGGTAGGTAATGGAACGCCCGAATACGGGGAAGGCCCCCTCGGGAGAGATGAAACGTTCCAGAATCATGCCGAAACGCTGCATGCGCTTCTGGGCACGCTGGAAATTGCAATTCGGCGCATTCCATATCTTATTTTTTCCACTGTTCGTAAAGACTTCCAGACACTCCACATACATGGGATGGAGTACGAAGCTGTTGTAATAGTCAAAGGCAAATCCCGGTCCGTCGCTATAGAAGCCGTCACCTACATACCACTCTTCCACCTTGCGCAGAGCGGAGACAATACGGTAAGCATCACTCTTGGAACCAGCCTTGCGCAGGAAACATTCTACCGTAGACGAGAACAGCAGCCAGTTGGTATAAGGAGGGTCCACACGGCGCAACTGGGTGAACTCTTCAATGTAACGCCGTTTGGTCAAACTATCCAGAGGCACCCACAAAGCATCGTATCCTCGCAGGAAGCTTTCAGCAACATAAGCGGCATCGACCAGCGGCTGCCCCTCTTTCCGCCAAAGTAGGTAATCCTGACTTTCCGGGTCTACCGCCTGCGCATAACTTTTCAATGCCCATTCGCGGAGCTGCCTGCGCTGCTTGCCTTCGGCAGTGTCATCGTCCGGCAAAGAGAGCCAGGGCGCCAACCCCGCCATCAGACGGCCGAAACATTCCATATAGGTCACCCGTTTGTCGCGTCCATCCCAAGTGGGACTAAGCTCCACCTGCATATTTTTCTGGAGCTTCCCTTCACTCATATTGCTCAGTACCGGAGCAGCCATTTGATACAACACCCCGGCCCAAAGTTCGCGGTCTGTCACTTCCTTCTCTTTTTTCTTCTTGGCAGCCATTTCCTGAGCGGGCAGCAATAAAACTGCCACTAGCAGCAGCCATAAGTAGTTACTTTTTCTCATGATATTATTTAAGTTTGTTTTTCAATACTGCAAAATTACCCCATTCCCGGTAATTTCGGGGGCACTATTGTTTCAAAAAGGGGTAAATATCGGTCATTAGTACCCCAAAAGCTCAGAAATCACAAGAAAAAGCCTAAGATTAAACCGTGCTACGACGGGAGTGAATAAAGTATTTGCCGCTATATTTGTTTCTTCATGAACTGCACCAGTACAAGGGCAATGCAATAAGCTATAATCTGTTCAAACCAAAAGTCAAGTCCTTCAAACATATTACTCATTATTTTAATAGACACCCATTCCTTTTTCTGATAACAAAGGAAAGGAGTTTATTCGGAATAATGAATTTCCATACGACTCAAAAAATGTTCTATTTTTCCGGATTACAGACAAAACTGAGAATATCCACCAAGACACTGAATACTTCCATATTACATTAAATGTCCCGAAAACCGATATATTCTCCTGCCAAAAGACTATTTTTGCAACAAATATCCATAAGCATACCATGGCAGGCATCTATATTCATATACCTTTTTGCAAGACACGCTGTATCTATTGCGATTTCTATTCCACCACTCGCAGCGAATTGAAGCAGCAGTACATCCGTGCCTTGTGCACTGAACTGAAAACCCGCAAGGGTTATCTGAAGGAAGAACCGATAGAGACCATCTACTTTGGCGGAGGAACTCCCTCACAGCTCGCTCACGAAGATTTCGAACAGATATTCCGGACTATCAAAGAGGTGTATGGAACAGAACATGCCGAAGAAATTACCCTCGAGGCCAATCCCGACGACCTGACGGAAGAATATGTGTCCATGTTGCGCACCCTCCCCTTCAACCGCATAAGCATGGGGATACAGACATTCGACGCCCCCACCCTGAAACTGTTGAACCGCCGGCACAATGCCGCGCAAGCCATCGCAGCCGTACACCGCCTCCGCCAAGCCGGCTTCCGGAATATCAGCATCGACCTTATCTATGGACTGCCGGATGAAACAGACCAACGGTGGGAACGCGACCTGCAACAAGCCGTCGGCCTTGATGTGGAGCATATCTCCGCTTATCATCTGACTTACGAAAAAGGCACCCGCATCTACGAAATGCTGCAAAGCCACCGCATCAGCGAAGTAGATGAAGAGAGTAGCGTGCGCTTCTTCTCGGCGCTCATGGACACCCTGGGAGCCGCGGGGTATGAGCATTATGAAATATCCAACTTCTGCAAGCCCGGCATGTACTCACGCCACAACACTGCTTACTGGAAAGGCATTCCGTATTTGGGGTGCGGCCCTTCCGCCCACTCCTTCAATGCGGAGACAAGGGAATGGAACACAGCTTCTCTGGAAGGATACATAAAGTCCATTGAAGAGGGACAGCGTTCCTCCGAAACAGAAATCCTGGATAAAGTGACCCGTTACAATGAATACATCATGACTTCCCTGCGTACCATGTGGGGAGTCTCCCTGACATATACGGAAGAAGCCTTCGGCACAGAGTTGCGCCAATATTGCACGAAGATGGCAGCCCCCTACCTCCAAAGCCACAAACTGGAGATGCAGGCAGACCGCCTGCACCTGACCCGGGAAGGCATCTTTGTTTCGGACGGTATAATAAGTGACCTGATGTTCATTGATTAACAACAAAACCGGGAGACTGCATGACCGAACAAGAAGTCAGACGCTATCTGCGCCAAATGAAGGAAGAAGACTCGGAACGGGCTTTTCACAGTTTCTACAATCTGTGCTACGACCGCTTGTTCCGTATTGCCTGCTATTTCGTGAAGCACGAAGAGTGGGCGCAAGAAATTGTGCTCGACGTCTTCATGAAGCTTTGGGAACAACGCGCCCGGTTGCCGGAAGTGAACAACATAGAGGATTACTGCTTTATCCTTACCAAAAACGCCTCCCTCAATTACCTGGAAAAAGAGAACCGACACCCTACACTCTCGTCCGAACAGCTTCCCGAACTTTCCGGCCAGGCCGATTCTCCCGAAGACACTCTTATCAGCGAAGAACTGTTTGCCCGATATGTCAAGGCGCTCGACCGCCTGCCGGAGCGTTGCCGTGAAGTATTCATCCGCCTGCGCGAAGAGAAACAAAGCTATGCACAAGTGGCGGAGGAGCTGAACATCAGCACAAAGACAGTAGACGCGCAACTGCAAAAAGCACTCACAAGACTCAAGGAAGCATTGCTGACGGAGTGAACTCTGCTTCATCTTCCTCGCAAGAAGCCCCGTATGCATGTATGAGATGCACATCTCAAGCTGCATGAGATGTACATTTCGCACAACATGAGATGACATCTCATGCAGACTTTCCCTATTGATTGAAACAGAGAAGCAAGGAAGTCATACGTAGGCAGGACGGACTTTCACGGACAAAGAGCTTCAGATTAACATTATTTCAGGATATAGGCATAGGGAATTCCTGAAAAGCAGCTGTCTTTACATACGGAAAAGGAGTCATAGGCTCTTAATAAATTGCCAAAAATGAAAGTGAATAACGAGAATTTCGACAAGGTACTGAACAAACTGGTTGCTTCTACCCGTTCCCCACGAGGACGCTTTACGGCAGAGAACAGCTGGAGGCTGCTGGAAAGCCGTTTGCTAAAGCGCCGCAGCATGAAGCGGTTCTGGATGCGTACAGCCAGTGCCGCAGCCGTAGTCCTGCTCTGTGTAACGAGCTGGGCAGCCTATCAGTTCTTATACGTAGCACCACAACGGGAAGCCATTCCCACAGAAGCCATACATACTACCGAGGAAACCCAAGTAATCCATAGCGTACTGACATTCGATCAGCAACCCTTGCAGGAAATCGTCCGTCAACTTTCCGAAACGTTCCGTACCGATATACGTATCGAAGGAGACAGCCTGAAGAACTATCATATGACAGCTACCTTCCGCGAAGGGGAGAGTCTTACAGAAATCCTCGACCTACTGAAGGACGCCGGCAACTTTACCTATAAAAAAGAAAACAACACTATTATCCTTACTACTAAACTTAACTGACAATGACCAGCTCTACTATCTGTTCGCACCACCGCATCAGAACCGTACTTCTGATGTGTGTGGTTCTTTTAAGCGCCTCACTCCATGCACAGGCACAAAACAAGGAAACACGTATAAACCTGAATATCCGTAACGCAACTTTAGAGAGTTTCGTGAAGCAACTGGAAAATGCAACCGGATTCTCCTTCATCTATGGGGAAGAAGTAAAGCTCACGCACCGCATCACACTGGAGATGAAACAAAAGAACATCAGTGAGATATTGCAACGTGCCTTTGAAAACGAACCCATCACGTTCGAAATATCCGGAAAGCACATTCTACTCCATAAGCGGCCCGTGCCGCAGAAACCCGTTAGCCGTAAGTTCACCATCAGCGGATACGTGACCGACGGAGCGTCTTCCGAGACGCTGATTGGTGCCAATATCCTTGAGAGTCGTCGTTCCACAGGTACTGCCACCAATCCTTTCGGTTTCTATTCCCTCACCCTGCCGGAAGGGGAAACGGAACTGGTTTTCTCCTACCTGGGCTACGAAAGCCGGCATAGCCGGTTCGAACTGACGAAAGACACCTTACTCAACGTCAGGCTGGACAGCAATAACCAGCTGGCAGAGGTCGTAGTGCTCTCGGACAAGCGGGAGGCCGGCATAGAAAGCACAGCCATGGGAGCGCATGAGATACCGATGACACAAATCAGGCATACCCCGTCCATATTGGGAGAAGCCGACCTGCTGAAGACCATTCAGCTGATGCCGGGTGTGCAAGCCGGTATGGAAGGTTTTGCAGGCATGTATGTGCGAGGGGGAGGTCCCGACCAAAACCTGGTTATGCTGGATGGAATTCCTGTTTACAACGCAGACCACCTGCTGGGAGTATTCTCCATCTTTACGCCCGAAGCGGTAAAGAACACCACACTCTTCAAAAGTTCTTTTCCTACCCGCTACGGCGGGCGTCTTTCGTCTATAGTAGATGTACGGACCAACGACGGGGACATGCATAAATACCACGGCGCATTCAGCATAGGCCTGCTGACGGACAAACTGCATATCGAAGGCCCTATCTGGAAAGAACGGACCTCCTTCAGTTTCAGCGCACGAGCCATCCCCACCCTATTCTTCAAAAATCTCATTGTAGACAAAGACGACACCTATTCCGACAAATACAACTACTATTTTTACGACGTCAATGCAAAGGTCAACCATAAGTTCAGCGACCGTAGCCGCATCTTCCTCAGTTTCTACAAGGGGAAAGACCACTATCATTATGACAGTTACTACCACGGTGACAATTACGACAACAGCATTAAGAATTATTCCAAGGACAACAGCCATCTGAATTGGGGAAACACCATCGCCTACGGCCGCTGGAACTATGTATTCAACAGCAAGCTGTTTTGCAACACCACCGTCTCATACAACAAATATGAGATGGGGCTGGACGGAAACATGGAAGATACCTATACTGTCGCCAATAAAGTACAAGACAGATACTATTACTCCTCCAAGTTCAACTCCGGTATCCGTGACTAGAGTGCGCGTATGGACTTTGACTACACCCCCATGCCGCAGCACCACATCAAGTTCGGTGCAGAGTACATCCACCATACGTTCCGGCCGGGAATAGCTACCTCGAAAATACAAGATATAGATAATGGCGCCCTCCAGGAAGATACGGTTTACAATACCAGCAACAGCCATGCCATGCGCGGACAAGAAATCTCCCTTTACGCCGAAGACAATTTCAATGTAAACGCCAGGCTCAGTCTGAATGCAGGTGTACGCACATCGCTGTTCCACACACAAGGGAAAAGCTACTATTCGCTGCAGCCCCGCCTTTCCGCCCGCTATGACCTCGGACAAGGATATTCTGCCAAAGCATCCTATACGTGCATGGCACAGTATGTGCATCTGCTGTCCTCTACTCCGCTGTCTATGCCTACCGACCTCTGGGTACCCATTACCAAAGACATCAGTCCGATGTATGCCAACCAGTTCTCCATAGGAGGCTACTATTCCGGACTGCCGGGTTGGGAGTTCTCCGTCGAGGGATATTATAAACAGATGAAACACATACTTGAATATCAAGACGGTGTATCCTTCTTCGGCACCTCTACCAACTGGGAAGAAAAAGTGGAAATGGGCGAAGGCCGCTCCTTCGGTCTGGAACTGATGGTACAGAAAACATTGGGCAAGACTACCGGCTGGCTGGCATATACCCTATCCAAGACCGATCACCGTTTTAAGAACGGTACCATCAACCAAGGCCGATGGTTCCCCTACAAATATGACCGCCGCCACAGCATCAGCCTCAATCTCAGCCATAAGTTCAGTGACCGCATTGATGCAGGAGCTTCCTGGATATTCAATACCGGTGGATGTATCACTATCCCCGAAAAGGCTACTATTATCGTCAGCCCCGATGGAGTCATCGAAGAGACCGGCTACATCTCCGGACGCAACAACTATCGCCTGCCTGCCAGCCATCGTTTGAACCTAGGTGTTAACTTCAACAAAAAAACCAAACATGGCATACGCACCTGGAATATCAGTATCTACAATGCATACAATGCCATGAATCCGAACATCGTTTACAGCAAATACAAGAAAAGCAGTTATCTATACCAACCGGATGGTAATGGAGGATTCATAGAACATAAAGAGGAAGGGAAAATCAGTATCAAAAAACTGACCATCCTGCCCTGCATCCCTTCAGTTACCTATACTTACAGATTTTAAACACATCAGCATATGAAGATCCAAATGAAATTACACCTATTATATATAGTAGCTATTGTCTTGTTGGCATCATGTGAAAATGAAATTCCTTACAATCCAGACAACCAACAACCGCTACTCATCATGAATGCCCAACTGGATGCAGGAAAAGACGTTAATGAAGTCTTTCTGCACTTGAGCAAGGGCAGCAGCATAGTACGTTTGAACGAAGCTACACTGACCTTGTTTATCAATAACCGCATTGCTGAAACTCCTCAAGCACTGACACCGGAGGAAATCTTCGGTCCACCGGAAAATTATCCGGAAGACGCCATCTTTGTATACGATGCTATCTTGTATAAGCTGTTTCGCCTCAACACCCCTTTGCATCCCGGCGACAACATACGCCTAGAAGCCACTGCCGAAAACGGAAAATACCATGCCAGTGCCGAAGTCACCGTGCCGCAACCGATAGAGAGCCTGCACGTGGACACTTGCTTGGCCTACCTGCGCGAGTACAGCGGACAAACCCTTTACCGCCAATACAAAATTACATTGCAAGACCGCCCCAACGAGAAGAACTACTACCGGCTGGACATTTGGAATGACCGTAGTTACTATTGCAAATGGAAAGAATACCTGGAAGATGAAAATGGCAGCCTCATCAAAGTGGAAGACGAGGACGGCTCTTGGCATTGGGCCTCCATACCCAGAGACACTACCATCCTTGCTCCCCGACAGAACGAAATCATCAACCGGGAAGATGTTATACTGACTGACGGCCACCCTGGCAACTATGATGATGAAGAAAATGAATTGTTTCCCACCATAAATAACAAATACAACATATTCAATGATAACACTTTCCGTGATTCGTATGCCACATTAAAAGTATATACCCCTCTCTACCAAGAATATTATCCGGTAGAGGGACACTACTACGACCATATATCCCGCAAACAAACCATCACCGTACGGCTGCTTAGCATCACTGAAGCCGAATACCGCTACCTGAAAGCCTTAAACTGCCTGGATGATGGGGATTACGACGATGCTTTAATGGAACCTATCAGTCTGCCTTGCAACGTCATAGGCGGATTAGGCTTTGTGGGAGTCTGCTCGGAAAGCAGAGTAATCATAGAATTGCCCGAAACTGTTTGGCGATAACATTTTGACTAATAAAACCCCTTTTATCCATTATAATAAACTGAATTTCATTTAACCCACATTACATTCGTATTACAAAAAGCATCCAAACAAAGCATTTTCACACTACAAAATTGATTTAAGTCAAGAAATGAAGGTATAAACTACACTTTTTCACGTATTCATTTTTGTGTTATAAAACATATACCTATATTTGCATAGGTAAAAAGAAAAAGCTAAGCGCTTAGAGAGTTTTCAATAGGTATTAGATTGAGATTAGTTTTTAGGAATAACAATTAAAAGTAGGTATTATGAAACGTTTAGGATTAACATTAGTGGCAGCAGTCTGCCTGACTGCTACAACATTTGCAGCAGGAAACCAACCTACAACTGCAAAATGGGAAGGTAACATCAACATAACAAAGTTGAGCAAGTATTTGAATCTGGATTCCAACCAGCATGAAGAAGTGGCAAACATCTGCGAATATTTTACAGAACAGATGGAACGCGCTACAAATTCCAAGAAGAATCAGGAGAAGTTACTCCGTAATGCAGTTTATGGTAATCTGAAGTTGATGAAAAAGACTCTGAATGAAAAGCAGTATGCTGATTATGCCAGAGTATTGAACGTCACACTGCAGAACAAAGGTATAGAAGTGAAATAAACTTCGCTTCTGATAAATACGAAAATAGTATTTGATAAATAAAAAGGCATTGGACTTTAGAGGTTCAATGCCTTTTCTTTACGTCAACGCCACCAAAACCTGCGGCGTCAACTCCCTAACCAAATAATTCTTATCACTTTACAAGCAGAATCTGTCTTGCAGCTCTTTCTTATACTTTCTGGAAACCAGCAGTTCCGTCACTTTGTCAAATGGTGGATAAAGCATGCATTTGCTATCCTTTATAATCATCAGATAATCAATATTGATAATATACGATTGATGTATCTGCACGAAACTGGATGAATATTGAGTAATCTGCTCAGCAGTCATTCCGCGACGCAACACCAACGGCGGCTGGTTGTTTAGTATCACCTCCCATTGTTTACGCTCGGAACAATAGCGAAAAAAGCCGATTTCAGCCGGACGCAACGCACGCATATCATTAGTTGGCGTAAATACGATAAATGTCTGTCCGGTATGCAACGGTGCACCAATGGGATATGACATTCTCTGCCCGGCCTCTGCCTGCTCTACAAAACGCGCAAGAATATCCCGCAACTCCTGCTCTTCAAAAGGTTTCAGCAGATAGTCGAACGCAGCCTCCCGGATAGCCTGAATCATGTACTTATCATAAGCCGTATAGAAAACAATCCGCATATTCCACGAAACACTGTCACGTATTTCCTGCAGTAATTCCATTCCAGTCATGTCCGGCAGTTCCACATCCAAGAACAACAAATCCGGCTGTACCTTGGCAATGAGTTTTTTCCCTTGTTTACCATTACGGGCAGTTCCTTTCAAAAAGAAGCGTGCATCCTTTCCCAATTCAAAACTCAGATTCTCAAGAGCCACCTCATCGTCGTCAACTATTGCAACCTTATATTTATCCATGTTCCTTTTATGTTTTTCTTCTCGCGAATATATACATAATCCTACTCCCATACAAAGCAATAGAAGGTCATTTACGGACTATTTATCCGTAAACATGCCTATCCTTGCAAAAAATAAGATTAAACGGTTCTTTTAAATTCCGTAATCGTAGTTGTCAGGCAACCAGAAAGTCACCTCACAGCCCATCTCACCACTCTGTAGAGAGACATTGTGCACCAAAACATCAATGGCCTCCTTGTTCTTATTGTTGAGAATCTGAATGGTCTGCATAATGACTTTCATTCCCGTCCCCGTGCCCCGGTTCCGACTGTCCGGACGATAACCGCCACCATTATCCGTTATCTTTATACAGATACCGCTTCCCCGGCGGCAGACCGAAACCCAAAGATTACGTTCACCTTCCTTCTCGCGCAACGCATGCTTCACTGCATTTTCAACCGGAATTTGAATCATCATAGACGGAATCCTTATTTGCTCCGGCTGCACATCCTTTTCTATCTTCAGTTCCGAATGAAAATCCGGACCTAAAGAACGGCGTTCCAGATTAATATATGTTTTCACAAAATCCAGCTCCTCTGCCAAGGTTACACACAGTTGTTCCGCCAATTCCAGATTGCGACGCATCAGTTTTACCAGCGACGAAAGCTCTTGCTTTCCTTCCACATTCCGCTCCGCCATCTCCCGGTTCAGCACATTGAAGATGAAATGAGGGGACAAGCGGTTACGGATATTCTCCAGACGAAGTGTAGAGACTGTGCGATGATTCCGTGCAAGCAACAAAGCACGTTTCTTTTTGCTGTACAGATAAAGGAAAACCGCCGTCAATATAGATACAACAGCTACAGCAAACACGACAAACTGTGTCTGCCTCAGCACCAGCACCTCGTTTTTCTGCTCCTGAAGCAAAACCCGATGTGCCATCAAGGTAGAATCCTGCTGATAACGCAAAGTCAAGTCTGCCGTACGCATCCGGACACGCTCATTCCTGATAGAATCATCAAGCTGGTTGTTCCTCTGCAGATAGTGATAAGCCCTCTTGTAGTTGCCGGTTTCCTCGTAAAACTGCTGAAGGTATTTATTACGGATATGTACCATATCAGGGTCGATGCCCGGAGGGACTACACTCTCGGACAATAAACGACGTGCCTCTTGAAAGTCTTTCTGAAGCAGAGCCAATTCTATTTTCTGCGTATCGATATAATATAGTGCAGTACTTACCCCCATTTCCTCAAAAAAAAGTTGGCATTCATTTATATATTTAACAGCCAAATCAACCATATTCAGTTGAAGATAACAGTCTCCTAAATTCAACCTCCCCAGATTAAGTTCAAAACTCATATCAGCATATCCTTCGACTAAATCAATAACCTTTTGGAAATATTTTATCGCTGTCTGGTAATCCTCCCTATAATAGTAAGAAGTCCCTCTATTATTCAAATAAATATATTTTTCATAAGGTAGCATACTGTCATAGCTTTCTCCTGCTAGATTATAATAGTAATCACACTGTTCAAAATCACGCATGGTAACATATACTTGTGCCAAACCATAATAAATGGGAGGTTTCTTGGTAGAAGCTATATGCAAAGAGTCGCACATCAATAAAGCTCTCCTATACCAAGCTGCCCCTATATCCAATTTTCCTAAACGGTTATTCGCATCAGCAAGATTCATCAAAATATCCGGCACCACTTCAATCCTAGTCCCTCTCATCCGTAATTCATAAGCCTTCCGGAAACAAATTTCGGCAGAATCCATATTCCCAACACGTGCAAAGATATTTCCCTTCATATTGAAACATTCAGACTCCAAATCTGCCATTTGAGAAGAACTATGCTGCCTTTCTATAAAGTCATGTATCTGCTGGATTACGATTTGTGCCGAATCAAGCTGTGAAGTAATCAAATATGTTTTCAGTGTCATTGCCAGATAATTATACTTGACCAAGCTATCCTTTGCCTCTTCCATCTTTTGAAAAGCCTTCAACCTTACCTTTCGGGGCACAATGGCCACAGAATCTCCATTTATATGGGAAAAATCCTCAAAAGCTCTCATTTCTGTGTATACGTCCTCTTTATCTCCGGGCGCACAAGCTCCTAGAAGCACAAACCCTAATATCCAATAAATATAAAATCGAATTCGCTTATCCATCCTCTCTCCCATGTTTCTCGTAATTAGATTATTTATTCAATACATCTGCAAACTTAAAATATTTTTGCGAAATACCGTCAAGCATAAGGCGTATTTCTCAACCACAAAAGAGCATACGCTACCGCTTTATTAAAACGAAACAAAAAAATCACATCATAGTACAATATTTAGCTACATAAGCCATTAAAACAACATTTTAGTACATTTCAAACTTTTTCTCATTTTCTTATTTACATTTTTATTAATTACTTTGTGGATAAAGAATTGCGAATATACTCAATCAAACAAAATAATACAATCACACAAAGAAAGGCTGTTTCCAAAAGAAAACAGTTCTTTTACATAATTTATAAGTTCTATGTTAGACAGTGGACAAATCATAGCAGATAGATACGAGCTACTCAAACAACTAGGAAGAGGAGGATTTTCTGAAGTTTGGCTGGCACAAGACAAACTTACGGATGTTAAGGTCGCCATAAAAATATATGCTCCGGGGATGGGGCTTGACGATGCGGGGATATCCCTTTTCACACAAGAGTTCTCCCTCGTATTTGATATGAATCATACCAATTTACTGCATCCTACTTATTATGACTGCTGGGAACGGATGCCATACCTGATTTTGCCTTTTTGCAAAAACGGTTCAGCCTTCCAATACCTTACTGACAACAACCGGATAACAGAAACGGAAAGCTGGCATTTGCTCCATGATGTTGCAGAGGGACTGGCTTATCTTCATGCAAAAACTCCCCCGGTTATCCATCAGGATATAAAACCCGATAATATTCTGATTAATGATGAGAATAGGTATATGATTACGGATTTCGGAATCAGCGCACGGATTAGAAGTACATTACGCAGGAACCAAGGCCAAGAATCCAGTGGAGGAACTTTGGCCTATATGGGACCAGAACGTTTTGGTCCATCTCCCGCCCCTATTATGGCTAGTGACATTTGGTCATTGGGAGCAACAATGTATGAGCTTCTAACCGGTATGCCGCCCTATGGCGATCATGGAGGCGTATTGCAAAAAAACGGTGCAGACATTCCACTTATCAACGAAGACTTTTCTCAAGAATTAAAAGATATCATTTACAAGTGCCTTGCCTTAAATCCATGGGACAGACCCACAGCCAGACAAATTGCAGACTACACTTCCCAACATATCAATGGAAGTCCCGTCCCCTTTAGTCTGTCAAACAACAGCCATGATACTTTGCAAGAGGAAGAGGACAAAACCCATGAGGATTCCATTAGCGCACACTCTTCTGACATAAATAAGATGTCACCCTATCAAGACAAAGGGAAACGCAAAAAAGTTATAGTCGTAGCAGCAATCACAGCTATATTCGCAACAATTGTCATCATCTTTTCGCTAATAAGCGGCAAAGAACCAGTAGTGGAATCCATACCGGAACCGACTCCAACGATTGATTACGACCAAATGTGTCTGTCAATCATTCAAGAAGGCGAAAACTCTAAAATACAAGGAGATGTTTTCCGATTTGACATTGACACTTTAAAGCAAAACAATGATTCCGTATTTGAGGATTTTTACATAAATGCCATTGGCAAATACCGCCAAATAAATTACTACAAAGATTCCATCTCCGCGAAAATATACTTAAATGCAACAGAACTGAAACAGCAAGTAGAGGCCATACTGGATTCTGCCTATCATGTTTTTAAAGAAAAGGCAAATATCATGAAAGACCTTGACCAAGCCGTAGCAGCCCAGGCTTTTGAAGACCGTGCAAAAAAAATAGAACCATATATAAACATAGACAACAATGAAAATGAATAAACTTATCAGACTGATTGTTTTAGCGTTCGCTCTCTCTATGCCAATAAGTATATGGGGGCAATGCGCCTCCATCTATCAAAAGGGAGAGACATACATGAAAAGAGGAAGATACAGAGACGCTATTAAAAGTTTTAAAGCAGCCATGAAATGCGACAGCAATCTGGAGCAAGCATGCAAAAATAAAATCAAAGAGTGTGAGGAAAAAATAAATCCCGCTCCCAAGCCAGCGCCTCCTGCCGAAATCACCAGACTTACCATAGACAGAAAAAGCCTGGAATTTGGGTGTGAGACAAAGACTGCAGAAAGTATAAAAATAGAAAGTCTTCCAGAACAATGGACTGCAATATCAGATGCAGACTGGTGTCAAGTGACTCCCGGTGAGAAGAAACTCTCCATAAGCTGCCAGACCAATTGGCTGACTACCGAACGTAAAGCCACCATTACAATCAGTAATGAAAAGATGAAAGCTACGGTCAGTGTTACCCAAGGTGGCCAAGAAGAATTCATTAATATCACATTAGATAAATTGGAATTCGGCTCCAAAGGAGAAATTAAGGAACTGCAAGTAGACTCCAATGCCGAATGGGAAGTTGCAGATATTCCTGAATGGTGTGAAGCTATAGCAAAAGACCGTGGCAAACTCATTCTAAAAGTGGGAAAAACCAAGAAGGCCAGAGAAGGAACTCTCATAGTTAAAAGCAAAGGAGGAAAAATATCTTCAATTATTCTCTCCCAGAAAAAGGGAGGTCTATTCTAAATTCATGGTAAACCGACAATGGTGAGAAACTCTGATTTATACAAAGTAATTCCATTATTAAAGTAAAATCTTATGAGATGTATGAATTGCGGTTGGGACAACCTTTCCAACACAACAGTATGCCTAAAATGCGGGCAACCTTTGCGAATGCCGGAGAATTATGCCAACAGTCAGGACATTTTTATTTCAAAAGAAGGTCATGGAGAAGCTATACCCAAACCGACAGTATTGAATGTCAGCTCTAATGAAGAAAAATGCAGAAAAACTGTGGTGTTTTCCACAACAAATGAAGAAGAGAATCATTCTACTGTTGTACAGCCAATTATAGAATGTCCCAATTGCAATTACCCGGTAGTAGGAGATTTCACAAGTTGCCCCTGCTGCGGAACTCCATTGAAAAGAGCAAACATATCAACAAACAATGAATACAAAACAATAAGAGTAGAAGAGGAAGCACCTTCCGTTTCTGAAGAGAAAATGCTCTGTCATGAATGTGGAAGTAAGATAGCAATAACCTGCTCTTTTTGCCCGAACTGCGGTGTCCGCGTACATCGGCCAACCATACGCCGACAAATAAAGAACATCACAGAGACAGAACCGGAAACCAAACCTCACTGTTCATTAACAATTATACCGGAAGAAGAAGAGAACATTCTTCCGAAAAGATTTGAATATGAAGGGAACTCCATCATCTTGAACCGGGAAAATACAGAAATGTCTAATCGTACAATCACCTCAAAGGAACAAGCTGAAATAGTTTTCGATGATGGTCATTGGTATCTGCTTGACCGAAGTATGCTCCAAACGACCTATATCCAGGTAAACAGAAAAATAGAAATCATACCGGATGATATCATTGTACTAGGCGACCGAAGATTCAAGTTTGAATGTGACTAAATATAACTCTTGTGAATAACCGGACTGTCGACAGATGTGATTATAATGTAGGGGAATATATCAATAACCGTTATAGGGTTTCCCAAACATTAGGCGAAGGTTCATTCGGTAAAGTATATCGGGTTACGGACAGCGCAAGCAAAGATTATGCGCTTAAACTACTGAGATTATGGGAAGTTCCTCCTGAAATACGTAAACCATTAATGGAACGTTTCGAGATGGAATTCAAAACTGGGCAAATTGATTGTGACTATTTAGTGCGTTCATTGGACTACGGTACAGTTGGAGGCAACCCTTATATTGTAATGGAATACTGTTCCGGAGGAGATTTAACACCTTATTTAGGTTCTGGAAGCAGTAAGATTCCTCTAATTTGCCAACAAATTCTAATAGGTTTACATGCTTTGCATACCAGAGGCAAGGTTCACCGTGACCTAAAGCCGGAGAATGTCCTTTTCAAGAGTAACGGAATTGCTGCGTTGACAGATTTCGGTATAGCAGGGGATAGAAACAAACGTATGACTGAACGCAATATTTTTGGTAAACCCAACCAAATCTTCGGGACTTATGCATATATGCCGCCAGAACAAGTGAACCGCATGCGAGGTGAGGCCACTGTCCTACCCACTACGGACATTTTTTCTTTTGGAGTATTAGCCTTTCAATTATTAACTGGCAGTTTGCCCTTTGGCGAATTGAGCAGTCATAATGAATTGGCACTATACCAGAAACGTGGGAAAAATGGAGATTGGAACCGGCAGAAATTGACACAGTTGAAACATAGAGAGCAGTGGCAGCAACTCTTTGCAGGATGTCTTAATCCAGATTTCAAAAAACGTTTCCAGTCTGTGCAAGAGGTATTGGAACACCTGCCAGCAATAAGCCAAGTCCCTATGGAAAGAGGATATTGTCCACCACAAACAGTCAATGGTTTCTGTATACGTATTATGCAAGGTGAAGAGTACGGAAAAATATATCAATTAAGTGAACTTATAAAATATGGCAATAGAATCCTTACTATCGGGAGAGAACGCGACAATCTGCTACATATAACAGAACAGCAAAGTGCCTATATATCACGCCATCATTGCACAATAGAAACAAATCCCGCCACTGATAAATGGATTATTCGAGACGGGCAATGGCAGAAGGAGTTAAAGTTGTGGCAGGAGTCCAGTAATGGGACTTATGTCAATTCCACCCAAGTCACCAAACAAGGGCATATACTGAAAATTGGAGATATCATCTCCATTGGGGATGTAAAAATGAGATTTGAAAACTATTAATTATATATCAAGTAGTATGGATACACAAAATTACAAACGTACCTTAGCCGGCTCAGTAGGGGCTGGTATGGGGGCATTAATGGGTGCTTCCGGTAGAACTTACTTTATTTTGGAGCACAAGACCTCTTCAAAGTATCATCAAGCGGGAGAATCCCAAAAAATCATTGTCGACCAAGTAGAATTAGGTAGAGACGCTTCCTGCCAAGTACGCTTTGATGAAAGTTTCGAAACAGTTAGCCGCAAACATGCTGCAATTGTACGCGACGGTGAAAACTGGAAACTTATCCACCTTTCACACTCCAATCCGACATTGGTCAACGGACATCCTATAAATGGGTCCTACTATTTACAAACAGGAGATGAAATACAATTATCCGTTGGCGGACCACGCTTGGGATTCATTGTTCCACAAGGTCGCCAAGCATTAACTTCCAGCATTGGATTGACTGAGAGAATGAGCCTTTTCCGCAAACAAGCCTTACGCCCCTACAAGACCGCATTAACAATCATGGGAATTGTTTTCGTACTGGCGGTGGCAGGATTGGCTGCCTGGAACTACAGTTTAGGTGTAAAAAATGATTTGTTGGCACAGAAGACAGAAGAACAAGAACTTCAACTGAAAGGATACCAAAACCAATTGGATTCACTGGGGACCGAAAGAGCATCTCTAGAAGCACAGCAACGGGAGTTAGAGACCAAATTACGAAACAGTGACGGTAATGCAGAGGCCTTAAAAACACAGTTGGACAACGTTAATAGTCAATTAAAGAATGTCAATGCAAGTTTCTATAAGGTCAAATCAGACTTGGACAATCTCTCAAACAGCATAAGCACTAAAAGCATTGAGAATTCAAGCAATGCCATTAACGCAAATATACAAGAAGGCACCAGACTCTCCAAAGACCAATATTATGAAGACCCTGATATAGCAGATGAACAAGACAGTAATGCTTCAGGAGATTTGAAAGATTATTATGATTATATCTATACAATTAAAGTCGACCGTATTGAAATCGAATATAATGGAACAAAGTTTGATCCGGGCATACAAGTTTCAGATATAATCTGCGGAACTGGCTTCATGCTATCAAACGGAATGTTTGTAACAGACAGGCAGAATGTCGAGCCATGGATATACTCCAACACAGAGTGGAAAGACCCATGGCGTAAACTATTGGCTGTATACAAAGGAGCAGGATGTAATATCATTATCCATTACCGTGCATACAGTACCAAAGGAACTGGAAAGCCTCTGACATTTACCAGTAGCGATTTTGCCAAAGACGGACGAAATGATGTACAAGTGACCGAAATAGAAGTAGATAAATCCATCAGGGTACAACTAAGGGAACATGGGATAAAATTGACCTATACACGTAGGAAATATATCAGTGTCAGCATTGTTACCCCTGCTGCCAACAGTTGGGCATACATTAGAGGAAAAGGCGTTTATGGTGAGGGATTGCCTTACGACATTACCGCCGCAGACAACATGAGTGGAGGTACAGAAGTTCAAATGGTGGGCTATGCAGGTTATGCTGATATTCATAATCTTACTCCGGCTCATTTCAATGACCATACCAATATAGCCGACACAAAATATGAGACTACCATATTACAGAATCGTGTGGCAGAGCCCGGTTATTATGGTTCTCCAGCATTCCTTCTAGAAAATGGTTCTTACAAAGTAGTGGGTTTCATGGTAGGAAGCATAGAGGGTAAGGATCGTTTAGTACCAATCAGAAATTTAATACATTAAAATTAAACATGTCCGAGATAAGCATTAAATTAGCGGCAGGTACCAATGTTGGTTTAGTCAGGAAAAACAACGAAGACAATTTTGTTGTCAATCGTGATTTATGCCAATCAGAGTGGATTATCCCCCAATCGATAGAGCCCATTTCTTTAGGACGGTATGGCAGCATATTGGTAGTGGCCGACGGAATGGGCGGCACCAATGCCGGAGAAGTTGCTTCTGCCATAGCCATTGAGACGGTGCAAAATGCATTCACCCCCGAGAATTTAGGAGATATCGTTACGCAGGAAGGCATTGTTACCTCAGAAGAAGCCGTTGAAGAATTTCTGGGCAGAACTGTCAAAACCGCTGATTTAAATATTGTCAATGCAGGTAAAGAAGATAGTAGTACCCAGGGAATGGGTACTACTATTGTCATTGCTTGGATATTGAACGATAAAGCCTATATCTGTTGGTGTGGCGACAGTCGTTGTTATGTATTCAATGCCAATTCAGGTTTTTGCCGTTTATCTAAAGACCATTCCTATGTACAAGATTTAGTAGATCAGGGAAAACTAGATCCTGAAAATGCGTTTGACCATCCTTACAGTAATATCATTACCCGCTGTTTGGGAGACCCGACCAATCGTTCCAATCCCGATTTCCGTTCCTATAATTTAAAGGATGGCGATACTCTCCTACTATGTAGTGATGGGTTATGTGGTTTATGCCACGACGAAGAGATAATGCAAATTATAGAAGAGAACCAGGATGATTTAATGACATGCAAGGATAGGTTGATAGAAGCTGCTCTTGAAGCAGGTGGATATGACAATATTACGATTGTGTTATGCCACATCATGCTACAGGATACCGAGCCCAAAGTAAAGTTGAATAATACAGTGTTCAGCAAACCCAACCACCACAAAATCCGGAAAATTCTTCTGTTACTCCTGGTACTGGCTTTAGCGGCAGGCTTCTATTTATATAGAAATCCACAGCAATATGCAAAATGGAAAACGATACTATATCAGGCAGATACGGTTCTAGTTACAGAGACAGACACTACTAACACTACCCTAACAGATTGATTACTATTGTGAAACTATGCAACTGAAAAATGGTGATATATTTGCTGAACACTATCAGCTGAAGAAACTATTAGGAGTCGGAAGCTTTGGTGAAGTCTGGCTTGCCCGAAATATATTGGCAGATGTAGACGTTGCCATAAAGTTGTACGGACTGTTGGATGACAACGGCATAAAAGATTTCCGGGAAGAATTCAAACTTGCCTACAAATTACACCATCCCAATCTACTGCACCTTAATCATTTTGATGTTTTTGGACAGTGCCCTTTTTTGGTAATGCCTTACTGTCCCAAAGGGTCCTCAGCGAGCTTGAAAGGCAAAATGTCTGAAAAGCAAATCTGGCGCTTCATACGCGATGTATCATGCGGATTGATGTTTCTTCATAATCAGAATCCTCCTATCATTCATCAAGATATAAAACCCGATAATATTTTGATAGGGGATGATGACAAATTCATCATCTCAGATTTTGGCATCAGCCGTAAACTAGAGCATACTTTTCGTAAAAGTATCAACAAAGTAGAAAGTTCCGGAACACTTGCCTATATGGGACCAGAACGTTTTGCAGAGAAACCACTGATTGTGGCTACCAGCGATATATGGTCTTTAGGGATGAGTGTTTATGAATTATCCACTGGTCTTGTATTATGGGAAGGTATGGGAGGTTGTGTCCAACTGAATGGTGCACATATTCCAGCATTAGATGAGAAATATTCTTCCCAATTGTCCCAGTTTGTTCACGCATGCCTTGCCCTCAATACTTGGGACCGCCCCACAGCCCAACAAGCCTATGAGTTTGCTTGCTCCATACTAAAACAAACAAAGACAGACTCTCCTTCAGTACAGCTGAAGCCTATTGCTCCACTTTTTCCTAAAACAACATCACCACGCCTTAAAGAAAAGTTCTGTCCTTCGAACATGCATAAACGCATAGCAGGATGGACCGGCCTTGGTATAGTATTGATTCTATTGCTTGTCAAAGGAGGTTCCATATACTTTAGACACCTTGAAGAAGAGCGCAAGTACGCTGCATGCCGTACAGAAGAAGACTACAGAGATTTTCTAAAAGAATACCCCTCCTCATCTCATGCAAACTTTATAAAACAATTTTTGGGAAACAAGGTAAATCCAATCTCCCCAATAAATAGAGAAGAAAACATCGTTATGGACTCGGTAAAAACGGATACTGCAAAACTTGAACAGTTCCAAGAGGAACCTAAAAAACAGATTGTCCACCCACATCCACAACCTTCTTCACAGCCAGTTCTTCCCATTACTGATATAAGAGAAGTCAGAAGAGAAAATGAAGAACGCCTCTTCTATAGTTGCCAGTCGGTAGCAGATTACGAAGAATATTTGCGAAAATATCCCAAAGGCAGGTTTGTACACAAAGCCAAAAGAGCAATCCAGCAAATAGAATCAGAAATGATGCAGTCCAATCCTTCCACTCAAGAAATACACATAAGGAAAAATACAAGAGTCAATGTCAGACTATAAATAATGAATAGGGCATTCCAATGTTTGAACTGCCCTATTCACTATTCAAATACTTGATTTTATTTAATCGTCACCATCGTCGCCCCAAATCCATACTCCTGGAACGAAGCATCCTGATGGCGGCAGTCAGGATATTTACGTTTCAGCTCGTCCAGCAAGGCTTTACGCAGCACTCCATCTCCCTTGCCGTGAATAAAGACGATGCGTTGTTCGCGCTTTTTTTTGTATTGTTCCATCACTTCACGAAACTTATCCAGCTGGTAATTCAATATTTCGCTGTTGCTCATACCGCAGGTGTCATCCAGCAACTCGCCGATATGCAGGTCAATCTCGACAATCCCATTCTTGCCACCACGCTTGATGACCGTCTGCGGTTTGGACGGAGTATCTGCCGTTTTTTTCTGTATCAAAGCCTCCTTCAGTTCCTCTGCCGAAACATACACCTGCTTGACAGGCTGGTCATTCCGGACAATATCATACACCAAGGCCGGTGTTTCAAAGAAAACCGTCTGCTGGAATGTATGCAGTTTATAGAACTTTACCATATCTATGCGGACTTCCACACTGACAGCCGGTTTCATTGTGAACGCACGGTTATCTTTGAATGCCACCAGCTGTACCATCACACGTTCACGGTCGTTCAACTCGGACTTTTCGAACTCCTCCAGCAGAAGTTTCGTATTCGGCTCTATCAAACCATGCGAACGGGCTGTCCAGGACTTTCCTTCGGCACTCGAATAGGTATAATACATATAATAATTACTATCGTTCACCAAATATGTCTCGAAAGGTGTAGTGCTGACAGCCTTGATATCCTCCGGAACAAAAGCCAGAAAAACATTCAGGATATCTCCACCTTTCATCTCGGGCTGACGATAAACAGATATCTGCGGTTTCTCCAAACGGACCGATTGAGGCTCTGAAACCTGAGACTCCATAGCAGACGGCCTTGCCGCAGTAGCGGCCGTGCGCAATTGTTGCTCTTCTTCCCGCTTCTTCTTGGCAGCCGCTTTGGCTGCCGGAGTGGGGATATTATAATCATCGGTCTCTATCACCACACATTCGTTTATGGGCATCGGTATGTCAAAACCGTCGGCATCTTCCACCAACACGATGTTTTTCCCTTGAAATCCTGTCACAACACCGCCCCCAACTTCGCTGAGGAAACGAACTTTATCTCCTATCTTCATAGTAACTTATCTTTTAGTTTGTCTTTTCCTACTTTCTTCCTGCAAAGTTAGGAATTATTTCCCTTATTCTTCAAATCTTCCCAAATATCCGTACCTTTGCAGCCGATATAATAAAGAGAAAGCCATCATGAAAGAAGACCCCAGACATATCAGAATCAGCGAATTCAACTACCCGTTGCCGGACGAACGCATTGCAAAGTTCCCATTGTCCGTACGTGACCAGTCCAAACTGTTATTGTATCGCCACGGAGAAGTTTCAGAAGACAGATTCACTTCACTGCCGGAGTATCTGCCATCGGGAAGCCTGATGATATTCAACAATACCAAAGTCATCCAAGCACGCCTGCATTTCCGGAAAGAAACGGGAGCACTGATTGAAGTATTCTGCCTGGAACCCATACAGCCGAACGACTACGCCCTCAACTTCCAGCAAACCGAGCATGCCGCCTGGCTCTGCATGGTCGGCAACCTGAAAAAATGGAAGGAAGGCATGCTGAGACGTGAGATGACCGTGAAAGGCAAGCCACTCACCCTAACCGCCGAACGGGGCGAATGCCACGGAACCAGCCATTGGATAAATTTCCGCTGGAATAATCCGGAAGTGACTTTTGCCGACATTCTCGAGGTCTTCGGTGAATTGCCCATCCCCCCCTACTTGAACCGGGAGACCCAGGAAAGTGACAAGGAGACTTACCAGACTGTCTACTCCAAAATCAAAGGTTCGGTGGCTGCTCCTACAGCGGGACTGCATTTCACCCCACGCGTATTGGACGCATTGCGCAATAAAGGAGTAGAATTGGAAGAGCTGACACTCCATGTGGGAGCCGGAACCTTCAAACCGGTGAAAAGTGAAGAAATAGAAGGGCATGAAATGCATACGGAATACATCTCTGTCTCGCGCAACACATTGGAAAAACTCATAGCACACGGCGGCAAGGCAGTGGCCGTAGGAACAACTTCAGTGCGCACATTGGAAAGCCTTTATCACATCGGAGTCACTTTACTGAATAATCCAGAAGCCACAGAGGAAGACTTGCACGTCCACCAATGGCAACCTTATGAAATGTCTGCCAAGGTCACCGCCACCTCTGCAGTGGAAGCCCTGCAAGCCATTGTTGCCTATTTGGACAGACATAGCATGGAGACTCTGCATACCAGCACTCAAATCATCATCGCTCCGGGATATGAATACAAAATCGTGAAGGCTATGGTGACTAATTTCCACCAACCGCAAAGTACCTTGCTGCTGCTCGTATCAGCTTTCGTACACGGTGATTGGCCGAAGATTTACAACTATGCACTGGCACATGATTTCCGCTTCCTGAGCTATGGAGATTCATCATTATTAATACCCTAAGCACAATGAACCACGATAACAATCAAGAGATGTTCCCCCTTGTCGACGAACAAGGCAACATCACAGGTGCCGCCACCCGTGGCGAATGCCATAACGGTAGCAAACTGCTTCATCCGGTAATCCATCTTCATGTATTCAATTCCAAAGGTGAGTTGTATCTACAGAAACGTCCCGAATGGAAAGACATACAACCGGGGAAGTGGGACACCTCCGTAGGCGGACACGTCGATTTAGGTGAAAGTGTAGAGATGGCGCTAAAACGCGAAGTACGCGAAGAGCTCGGCATTACCGACTTTATTCCCGAAACCGTCATGCATTACGTCTTCGAGTCTGCCCGCGAAAAGGAACTGGTCTTCGTACACAAAACTGTCTACGACGGTGAAATACATCCCAGTGACGAGCTGGACGGAGGACGTTTTTGGAGCCCCGATGAAATCAAGGCAAATATCGGCAAAGGTGTATTCACCCCGAATTTTGAAGGAGAGATAGGAAAGGTCATCAACTTGTAGTGGAAGCTGCTGTCTATCAGTTCGCAAAATATTCCTTCATCTTTCTCCTGACCCGTGGAGCAAGTAACAGCAGTGACGTCATCGTAGGCAATGCCATCAAGGCAAAAGCCAAATCCATGATGGCAACCACTGCTCCCAACGGAATCATGGCAGCCACAACAATCATCACCAAATAGAAGTAGTTATAATACTTGGCATTCTCCGCACCAAACAAGAAGTTGGTGCACTTCAGTCCATAATACGAATAAGAGAACATGGTAGAAAAGGCAAAGAAAAAGACCATCACCATCAACAGATAATGCCCATAGCCGGGAAGGAGCTGCTCAAAAGAATTCAAAGCAATATAAAGGCCTTTTATGCCTCCTTCCGACGCATAGTTTCCAGCTATAAGAATAGGGAAGGCCGTCAATGTACAAACAAGCCCCGAGTCGATGGCCGGTCCAATCATGGCTACCAGCCCCTCACGAATGGGATTGTCATTACGGGAGGCGCCATGCATCATAGAGGCTGTACCTACGCCTGCTTCATTGACGTAGGCAGCACGGCGGGCACCAGTCAGTGCAGTTCCCAAAATTCCACCGATACCGGCTTCCAGGCTGAAGGCAGACTGGAAAATGGAAGCCAACACTCCCGGCAACTTATCAAAATTCAAACAAAGAATAACGAAGACAAGCAGCATATAGCAAGTAACCATCACCGGCACTATTTTAGCCGAGATAACCGAAATGCGCCGGATGCCACCGATAATGACCGCCCCTACCACCAGGCTGATGACAATACCCATCACAAAACGCAGACCGAGTGTATTCTCTATTCCTGCCGGAGTAGTAAATACCGTAGTGACAGACTCGACCAACTGATTGGCTTGCATTACACACAACGTACCTATCAACCCCACCACCGCAAAGAAATAAGCAAACGGTTTCCAGCGTTCGCCCAACCCATGAAGAATGATATACATCGTCCCCCCTTGCGGTTCTCCGGCAGAATCGTGTCCTTTGTACATAATGGCAAGAGCCCCTTCAAAGAATTTGGTGGACATACCCACAACGGCACTTACCCACATCCAGAAAATGGCTCCGGGACCTCCTACTGTAATAGCGATAGCCACCCCCGCAATATTCCCCATACCCACTGTTGACGCTATGGCGCTCATCAAGGCCTGGAAAGAACTGATTTGTCCTTCGCCCGCCACTTCCGATTTATAGCGCAAGGCCTTTATCGAATATCCGATGCGGCAGAGGGACACAGCTCCGGAATAAAAGAACAAGAAAAGTCCTCCCCCTATCAGAAGGATAAATAAGGGATACCCGCAGACAAAGTCACTGACAGTGGTTATTGCTGAGCCTATAGAATCTAAAATACCATTCATAGTAGTAGTTTGATGGAGGAGTTCATGGGAAGGTTTAAAAAAAGTCCCACTTCTCTTTCACGGGAAAGTGGGACATTCATTATAACATTTCGTTCGGCCTTATTTAGCCAGGTCTTCAATCACCTTCATAATCTGCTGGCCGATTTCCTCGGCAGCCTCCGGTGTGGCAGCCTCACTATAGACACGGATAATCGGTTCCGTATTGCTCTTACGCAGATGAACCCATTTGTCGGGGAAGTCAATCTTCACACCGTCTATATCATTGATTTCTTCATTCTTATACAGCTCCTTCACCTTGGCAAGAATAGCATCTACATCTGTTTCAGGAGTCAAGTCTACACGATTCTTTGCCATGAAGTATGCAGGATAGGATGCACGGAGTTCGCTCACCTTCTTACCTTCGTGTGCCAGATGGCTCAAGAACAAGGCAATACCTACCAAGGCATCACGTCCATAGTGGCTGGCCGGATAAATTACCCCACCGTTTCCTTCGCCACCGATAACGGCACCTACTTCCTTCATTTTGGTAGTTACATTCACTTCACCTACGGCAGAAGCGTAATATTCTTGCCCATACTTGCGAGTTACATCGCGCAAGGCACGGGTCGAACTCAAATTGGATACCGTATTGCCCGGAGTATGTTTCAATACGTAGTCGGCAACAGTAACCAGTGTATATTCTTCACCGTACATCTTGCCGTCTTCGCAAATCATTGCCAGGCGGTCTACATCAGGGTCTACAACAAATGCAACATCTGCCTTCCCCCCTTTCATCAGGTTCATGATGTCACCCAAGTTCTTTTCCAAAGGCTCGGGATTATGCTGGAAGTTACCGGTCGGTTCGCAATAGAGCTTCTCTACGTGCTGAACGCCAAGTTGTTCAAGTAGTTGCGGCAGAATAATACCACCTACAGAGTTTACACAATCGATGGCTACACGGAAGTTTGCCTTTCGGATAGCTTCCACATCTACGAGGTCAAGTGCCAATACGCTGTCGATGTGTTTCTGGTTGTAGCTTAAATCCTGACGGTACGAGCCAAGTTGGTCCACTTCGGCATAGTCGAATTCTTCGGCGGCGGCAATGCGGAGTACTTCCTGGCCTTCGGCAGCGTTCAGAAATTCGCCCTTTTCATTCAGCAGTTTCAACGCATTCCACTGCTTGGGATTGTGCGAGGCAGTCAAGATAATACCTCCACTGGCACCTTCCATGGTTACAGCCAGCTCGGTAGTCGGAGTAGAAGCCAAATCAATGTCCACTACATCCCAGCCCATACCCATCAAGGTACCGACTACTACGTTCTTGACCATCTCGCCAGAGATGCGGGCATCACGCCCTACCACGATTTTGTTACTTTTTACAGTACACGTCTTACGAATCAGGGTAGCATAAGCTGAAGTGAACTTCACAATGTCGAGCGGATTCAATCCCTCGCCAGCACCACCGCCAATTGTTCCGCGGATTCCAGAAATAGATTTGATTAGAGTCATAGGTTAATGATTTAAAATTTATCGGTTAGTTCCAAATTTGGAGTTTATGTAAATCGTAATAATAAGGATGAACGTCCCGCATAGCATCCGACTGTCCCATCTTGGAAGGAACAATCAGCTTCACATGTGCTCCGTTACGAATATAATTCAACGCAACCAGCCAGCCAGCAGGTACAGACGAACCATGATATATAAGCATATAGCCTTGAGTAAAAAGTCCGGCAATAGACGAAGAAGTAACAGAATATCTAAACTCATCCACAACAGTCGGACTATTCATATTGGTTATATACGATTTCACCCCTCCAACAGCTATCAACCCTTGTTCTTCAAAGCGCACCAAAATCAAATCATTCGGTTTAACTGTATCTGCAGGATTCGTCGAACCTTTATCCACAATCTGCATATACACCCCGCTTGCCAGCTGCACATACTCATTCCTGCTTACATCCGTTGTCGAATCTTGCGCATAGAATTCACTTTGAGAAATAACGACAATGCTACTGTCTTTGATAAATGCTTTGATGGCATCTTTTTCTTCCTCAAGCATTTCGGCATAAGTTTTAGAATTATCGCATGCCTGGAAGGCTAAACAAACTGCAAGTAAGGCAAAAAAGAATAAAGTAAGTTTCTTCATTTCTGTTATTTAGTAATTTCGTACAAAAGTATCTGATTTCCTTGAAAGTTGAAAGCTGCGGATAGAAAGTTCGTAACTTTTAACCTTTACAACTGAACTTTTTTTATCCTTTGGCATTCAGCAGCGGTTTGTATTTCTCCAAAGCCTGCTGAAAGACCTTGCGGGCCTCATCCATCGTTCCATAAAATTCACCGCCGGAAGCATTCAAATGACCGCCGCCGCCAAAGAACTCGGCAGCCAGCTGATTGCAGGGGAATGTACCGACCGAACGTAAAGAAATCTTTATCATCGGCTTCTCCGTATCTTCACGCAGGAAGCAAGAGAAAATCACCCCTTTGATACTTAAAGGAATGTTCACAAACCCTTCACTATCTCCACGCACATAGTCGAACTGGCTTTGTTCGGCTTTAGTCAGAGAAATTAAGGCTGCATGATAGTCCGGATAGACCTTCATTTGTGACAAGACATATCCCATTAGGCGCAAACGGCTTTCTGAATAAGTATTGAACACCTTGCGGTAAATCTCGTCCTTGTCAATACCTTTCGACAACAGTTCGCTGATGATGAAATAGATTTCCCGGTTATTGGAATTATAGGTGAACCCGCCGGTATCCGTCATCATACCCGTATAGATGCACTCTGCTCCTTCCCTTGAAATGTCACTGAAATAGCCCATACGGCAAATCAGGCGGAAAACCAGTTCCGAAGTGGAAGATATCTCCGGATGGGAAATGATAATCTTGCAGAAATCCTCCGGATGGAGATGATGGTCTATCAGTATTTTTCTTGCCGGGGATGCAAGAACAGCGTCACCCATGGCATCTATACGATGGATAGCATTAAAGTCCAGACAACAAATGACATCCGCCTCGGCAATCAGCTTGTCGGCAAACTCCTTGTAGCGGTCGTACAGAAGGACGTCCTTGCTCCCGGGCATCCATTTCAAGAAGTCGGGAAAGGCGTTCGGCACAATAACATTCGCCGTCTTTCCCTGTGAGCTGAAGAAGTGCCACAAGCCCAGAGAAGAGCCGATGGCGTCCCCGTCGGGACCCACATGCGAAACGATTACTATCTTGTCTGCACGGTCAAACCATTTGGTGAAATGGTCTATCTTGGATTGTTCTATTACTTTGGTCAACATATTTTTATTTACTATTTGACGATTGACTATTTACTATTTGGCGTTTATAACAAATTGAAGGGGCAAAAGTACGAAAAGTTTGTGATTTATAACAATATGCGGTAAGAACCTTTTTGAGAAAGAAGAAGATAGGGAATACCTAAGCGAACGCAATCATTGGCAATCTTATTCTGATAATAGTCTGAAAGAGAAGCGTCAAGCACCACCATGCCCATGGAAAAGAGCGAAGTAAGTTCCTCTATCCCACCTTGATACCCCTTGGAGACATATAGATAATCAACTGAAAGGAGATGGGAAGAGTTCTTGTTTCTCCAACGGTTGTCGGAAAGAAGACAGATGCGCTTACCGGCGTAAGAGACAATCTGGTTACGCATGGATAAGCCGGAAGTGGTATAATCTCCGGCAACCAGTCGGGGAGTCTCCAGACGCAGGCGGTTCCAATGCGGAGAAAGGGCACGGCACAGACGCGGCATATCCGGCAAGCTATCGGCACATGCCAACCAAGAATGACGGTTGTCTGCCATACAATGGACAACGGGACAGCCTCTCACGCTATAAAAAGCAATCCCCTGCCGGGGAGCATTGGACATGATGGAAAGGGAATGCCAGGAAACCACTGCCAACAATGCCAGCAACGCAAAGCAGATTCTACGTACCGTAAGGCGTAGAAAGCCATAATATGTCATCCCCAAGAACAGATAGACGAGCAGAACACCCCATATATCCAGCCAAATATCATCGACAGCAGCGCCGGGAAGATGCTCTATCCAGCGGAGCACTTCATTCTGGACATGTACCAATGCCTCTACTACCCTTGCAAACAGATGTTGTACAAAAGGCAGCGGCGTAAGCATCAACAGAAAGACAGCCGAATACAGAACGAGCGACACCATGGGAATTACCCAAAGATTAGTCAACAGAAAATGAGTGGAAAAACGGGAGAAATAGAAAATGACCAAAGGGGCCGTACCCAGCTGAGCCGCCATGGACACTGTCATAAGTCCCCACAAATATCGCAGGAAACGATTGTCAACCTTCCAAAGGGCATATAACTTAGGTTGTACAAGTACAATAGCTGCAACCGCCGAGAATGACAACTGAAAACCGACATCAAACAACCAGACCGGCTTGCACAGCAGCATCAGGAAAGCAGTTGCCGCCAGCGTATTCAGAGTCAGCGGCTTTTCCGGCTGCAAACCGGCAAACGCCAACAAAGAGAACATGACGACCGACCGCACCACCGAGGAAGACAATCCCGTGAAAAAAGCAAAACTCACCAAGAAAAGGACAAGAAGCAAGAGCAACAAAGGTTTCAACCGCCGCCATCGCCTCCACAAAGGACGAAGCACAAACAAGAGCAAAGCATACAGAAAACCTATGTGCAACCCCGAAAGTGCCAGTACATGGCTGGCTCCCGAAACGGAGTAGGTCTCCACAATATCATCACTCAGTTCCTCTTTATCCCCCACCGTCAACGCAGAAAGTACGGCCAATTCATCAGCTTCAAAACCCAAACTCCGGTATAAGCCAACTACTTTCGCCCTATAATCCAGTGCCACCTGGCTGACAGTGCGAGAGGCATCATGCCCCGTCTTCCGCCAATGTCCGTCAGCCACGTAGGCCGTGCTGCTATAGCCTTTCCGCCTCAAGTAGCGGGCATAGTCAAACTCGTCGGGATTACCATTGTTTGCCGGAGGAACAAGCCGGGCAGATACCAGCAACTCATCACCACGGCGCAAAGTGGCCGTAGCAGAATCTTTCGGAAAATAAGCCAGAAAAAGATGATTCCGGGGGCAACCCGTAACTGCATCCTGCTCTACCTCTCCCAGCAGGACAACCCTGCACAATATGCTGCGCTCCCTCTCTTCGGGATGCTCGCAGATACAAACCCTATAAACAGCAGGTTTGCCCGAAAAGGGAAATACCGTCTTTCCCTGCTGCCAACTCATCAAGCAGAACCCCGTACCACCCAAGAAAAGGTATACCGCCGCTCCATACACCCATCCGGTATGCTTGTATCTGCCTATGATAAAAAGAAAAAGCAGAAAACCTGCCACATACTCCCATGCAGAAAGCACGTGTGGAAACGCATCTCCACACAAAAGTCCAACTACCAACGGCATCAACAGTCGAAGGAAAGGATGCCGTTGCCAGCTGTCGATTATCAATCCAGAAGACGGATTACAGATTCCTTAATGCACGGATGGCCTCCTTCGGATCGGGAGCCGAGAAAACGGCATTGCCTGCCACCAGTACATCTGCTCCAGCTTCTACCAGGCGCGAACCGGTTTCCAAGTTTACGCCACCGTCCACTTCTATCAAGGCCTGCGAACCGGTAACCGTTATCAATTCACGCAACTCGCGCACTTTATCAAGAGAATGCTCTATGAACTTTTGTCCGCCGAAGCCAGGATTTACGCTCATTATCAGCACCATGTATACATCATTAATAATATCCTTCAACAAGGACACGGGAGTTGCCGGATTAATCGTTACTGCCGGCTGCATCCCTGCTTCGCGAATTTGCTGCACCACGCGGTGCAGATGCGGACAAGCCTCGTAATGCACATTCATGACATGGGCTCCCAGAGCCTTCACCTCCGGAATAAACTTCTCCGGCTGTACAATCATCAGATGCACATCCAAAGGCTTCTGCGACAGTTTTGCCACATACTTCAGTACCGGGAATCCGAAAGAAATATTAGGGACAAACACACCGTCCATGATGTCGATATGTACCCACTCCGCCTCACTTTCGTTAATCATTTCAATGTCTCGTGCCAGATAACCAAAATCGGCAGAGAGAATAGAAGGGGATATGATTGGTTTCATAATGTTATGTTCTAAAGTTTACGAACTTTGTTATGTACAAATATAAAGAAAAGATTTAATTCAGCCTAACATTGGAAGTCAAAACTCTCACTGCAAACTTACTGCATACCTTTTGCAGCGTCACTGCAAACGTGTTGCAGTGCTACTGCAAAGCAGTTGCAGTCACACTGCATATTAGTTGCAGCAACACTGCAAAGCGGTTTGCAGTGACGCTGCAAAACGAGTGCAGTAGTTTTGCAGTAGGAAGTCATTGAATGACAATCAGTTATTTCATCACGTATCCTTCCGTCAACCGGAAGCCGCGTAGCAGTTCATCCGTTTTCAGTTTCTTCTTGCCCGGAAGCTGGAGGGAGCGGATGCCGACAAAGCCATCTTCGGCAGCAACGCGGATATAGGTCTTCCCGTCTGTCTGCAAGGTTCCGGGAGCCAGCTGATGGGATTCCCCTATTTTCTCCGTCTCGAAGATTTTTACCACAACAGATTCTCCACCGGGTTGGACCAGCTCCGTCCAAGCGGCAGGATAGGGAGAAAGACCGCGTATAAAATCGTAAATACGCTTCACCGGGCGGTTCCAGTCAATACGACAAGTATCTTTGAAGATTTTCGGTGCCGGACGCAGTTCACCCACGACGGCCATTTCTTCTTGAGGAATACTTTTCACTGTACCGGCAAGAATGGCATCTACGGTTTCTACCACCAGGCGACCACCCAACAGCATCAGTTTGTCGTGAACGATACCCACGTCGTCCGTATCGGCAATGGGTACCCGTACCTGCTGAATAACCTCACCGGTGTCAATCTCATGTTTCAGGAAGAAAGTGGTGATGCCCGTTTCCGTATCACCATTAATCACCGCCCAGTTGATGGGGGCTGCGCCGCGATACTGCGGAAGCAGGGAAGCATGCAGGTTGAAGGTGCCCAATCGCGGCATGTTCCATACCACCTCCGGCAACATGCGGAAGGCAACGACTATCTGCAAATCGGCCTTCCATGCACGCAACGCCTCCACAAAAGCCTCATCCTTCAGCTTCTCCGGCTGAAGAAGCGGAAGATTATGTTCCAGTGCATACTGTTTCACCGGAGAGAATTGGAGCTTATGTCCCCGTCCGGCAGGCTTGTCGGGCATCGTAATGACACCCACCACATTGTAACCTCCTTCTACCAGACAACGAAGAGCCTCCACCGCAAAGTCGGGAGTACCCATATATACAATCCTCAAATTCTTCTTTTCCACCATTTCATTTACAATTTACCATTTACAATGTACCATTTGCGAGGCAACTCATTTGCCCATTTACAATTTACCATTTACAATGTACGAAGCATCTTCTTTGCGATTTACAATGCCCCATCACCCCGAACGGCAAATAGTAACTTGTAAATAGTAAAATAGTAAATACCAAAAAGTCCTCAGTCTTCTGAAAAATGTACCAATACTTCACGGTACGAGTTGAATATCTTCGACTTGGACACGAAGCCCAAGTATTTGTTTTCCGCATCCACCACCGGCAGATTCCACGCCTTCGTATCATCAAAGGTGCGCATCACCTGCTCCATACTGTCCGTATCATACAGACGTGCCGGAGCCGAAGTCATCAGTTTTCCCACCGTGAAGCGATGATATAACTCCTGGCGGAACATAATGTTCCGGATATCGTCCAACAAGACAATGCCAATCAGCACCCCTTCCTTATCCGTCACGGGAAAGACATTGCGATGCGAGGCAGAAATGGCCTTTACCAGTTCGCCCAAATCCATTTCGGGATGCACGGTCACAAAATCCTTTTCCACCACATTCTCCATCTTCATCAGGGTAAGGATGGCCTTGTCCTTATGGTGCGTCAACAGTTCTCCTTTCTTGGCCAAACGCATGGAATAGATACTATGAGGCTCGAACATGATGATGGTAAGATAGGAACTGACGGAAACAATCATCAGTGGCAGAAACAGGTCGTATCCTCCCGTAAGCTCGGCTATGAGGAACACGCCGGTCAGCGGAGCGTGCATGACCCCACTCATGACCCCCGCCATTCCCATCAAGGCAAAGTTCTTCTCGGGCAGATAAGCCGTCATCTCTATTTCATTGCTGAAATGTGAAAAGA